>OGPA01000019.1_pt1 | contig 212150 bp, 165 predicted proteins | sample 1552841 | NCBI WGS metagenome assembly OGPA01 (sample SAMEA2579916, study PRJEB22360) | human gut metagenome
AATCCGTATCTTCGAGTGCCCACACAGATTGTCTGATAAATTGTTAAAGAGCAGTGCCGCTTCGCTTTTTCTCAGCGGCGCGGGGTGTGCATAATACGCTTTCCCGCTACAGAGTCAAGCATTTATTTTTGCTTTCTCTGCCGGAATTCTCAGGAGAACCCCGCTGACCCGGCGGCGTGTTTGCCGTTGTTCCGTGTCAGTGGTGGCGCATTATAGGGAGTTATTCCGGCCTGACAAGAGGAAATTTAAAATAATTTTCTGACCGCGCATTTTTTCAGCAAAAGCCCCGTTAATGTGCCATAAAACAAGCAATTTGCCGTTTTTGCAACCGTAATCACACTTCCTGGTGGCATACTAAGGAGGAATAAAAAGAAAAAGGAAGATTAGTAATGCCTTTAAGCGCACAACAGTTAGCTGCACAGAAAAACCTTTCGTATGTTCTGGCTGAGAAGCTGGCGCAACGCATCTTAAAAGGTGAATATGAACCCGGCACCATTTTGCCTGGTGAGATTGAGCTGGGCGAGCAATTTGGAGTGAGTCGTACAGCGGTACGCGAAGCGGTCAAAACGTTAACGGCAAAAGGGATGGTTTTACCGCGACCGCGAATTGGTACCCGGGTCATGCCACAATCAAACTGGAATTTTCTTGATCAGGAATTGCTTACCTGGTGGATGACAGAAGAGAACTTTCATCAGGTCATCGATCACTTTCTGGTTATGCGTATCTGTCTGGAGCCGCAAGCTTGCCTACTGGCTGCAACGGTTGGCACCGCGGAACAGAAGGCGCATCTCAATACGTTAATGGCCGAAATGGTGGCATTAAAAGAGAACTTTCGCCGTGAACGCTGGATTGAGGTCGATATGGCCTGGCATGAGCATATCTATGAAATGAGCGCCAATCCGTTTTTGACCTCATTCGCCTCGCTATTCCATTCGGTTTATCACACTTACTTCACGTCAATTACCAGCGACACAGTGATAAAGCTGGATCTGCACCAGGCGATTGTTGACGCGATTATCCAAAGCGATGGCGACGCGGCATTTAAAGCTTGTCAGGCGCTGCTACGCTCACCTGATAAGTGACACCCCGATAACAGGACATTGAATGAGCGATAAAAAGAAGCGCAGTATGGCGGGTTTGCCGTGGATCGCGGCGATGGCCTTCTTCATGCAGGCACTTGATGCCACTATTCTGAATACCGCCTTACCCGCAATCGCTCATAGCCTTAATCGTTCTCCTCTCGCGATGCAATCAGCCATCATCAGTTATACGCTGACGGTGGCGATGCTTATTCCGGTAAGCGGATGGCTAGCCGATCGCTTCGGTACGCGTCGCATATTTACCCTTGCCGTGAGTCTGTTCACGTTGGGTTCTCTGGCCTGCGCACTTTCTAACTCGCTACCACAGCTGGTTGTCTTCCGGGTTATTCAGGGGATAGGCGGCGCAATGATGATGCCTGTTGCTCGGCTGGCCTTACTGCGCGCTTATCCTCGTAATGAGCTTCTTCCTGTATTGAATTTTGTCGCCATGCCGGGTCTGGTGGGGCCAATTTTAGGCCCCGTTCTTGGCGGCGTGCTGGTCACCTGGGCAACCTGGCACTGGATATTTTTAATCAATATCCCCATAGGTATTGCGGGCCTTCTTTACGCGCGCAAACATATGCCCAATTTCACCACCGCACGACGCAGATTCGATATCACTGGCTTTTTGCTGTTTGGCCTTAGCCTTGTTCTCTTCTCAAGCGGAATAGAGCTATTCGGGGAAAAGATTGTCGCCAGTTGGATTGCCTTGACGGTAATTGTCACCAGCATCGGGTTACTGCTTCTCTATATTCTCCATGCACGACGCACGCCAAACCCATTAATTTCATTAGATTTATTTAAAACCCGCACTTTCTCGATCGGTATCGTAGGCAATATTGCAACCCGTCTGGGGACCGGCTGTGTACCGTTCCTTATGCCATTGATGTTACAGGTAGGATTTGGTTATCAGGCGTTTATTGCCGGCTGTATGATGGCACCGACAGCGTTAGGTTCCATTATTGCAAAATCGATGGTTACCCAAGTCTTACGTCGTCTGGGCTATCGCCATACGTTAGTTGGGATCACGGTGATTATTGGGCTAATGATCGCTCAGTTCTCTTTGCAATCACCGGCAATGGCGATATGGATGCTGATCTTGCCGTTGTTTATATTAGGGATGGCTATGTCGACGCAATTTACCGCGATGAATACCATCACACTTGCCGATCTGACCGATGACAACGCCAGCAGCGGTAACAGTGTTCTGGCGGTCACGCAGCAACTGTCTATCAGTTTAGGCGTTGCTGTAAGTGCGGCCGTCCTTCGCGTTTATGAAGGGATGGAAGGCACAACGACTGTCGAACAATTCCACTATACGTTTATAACGATGGGCATTATTACTGTTGCTTCAGCAGCAATGTTCATGCTTCTGAAAACAACCGATGGTAATAATTTGATCAAAAGACAGCGTAAATCTAAGCCGAACCGCGTTCCATCAGAATCGGAGTAAGTTGTAATCGTTGTTGCTGAAGGGTCGGCTGGGTTATCCGATGGATGAGTACATCAATCGCCAGCTCCCCCAGTTCATCTTTCGGTTGGTGGATAGTGGTTAATGGTGGCGTCATAAAGCTTGCCAGTTCGATATCGTCATAGCCAATCACCGCGATATCCTGCGGAACCTGTAACTCTGCCTGATACAGCGCCTGGTAAACGCCAACAGCCATAGCGTCATTTCCGGTAAAGACGGCCTGAGGACGCAGCGGATGTGATAACAGTTGGCGCATGGCGTCAAACCCGCCGTTAAATTCAAAATCACCAGTGACTTCATAGCCATCAGGAATGTTGAGACCCGCACGTTTCATCGCCGCCCGATAACCTTCCAACCGCAGGCGCGCCGGAGTTTTATCCAGCGGACCGGTAATACAGGCGATACGGGTATGACCTTTATCGATCAGATATTGCGTTGCTAAGTCTCCGCCCAGCAACGAGTTATCCTGAATAAGATCGCTGTCACCATCGAACGGAGCCCAGTCCATCATCACAGTAGGCACTGTCGGATAACGTTGCATGATTTCACGCGAAGGTTGATGCGTTTCGGTGCACAGTAACAGCAAGCCATCAACGCGTTTTTGCATCAGCGTTTCCAGATTGCGATTCATCCGCTGTTCATCGCCTTCGGTATTGCAAAGGACGAGACTATAACCGCGTTCGAAGCAGCTGCGTTCAACGCCACGCACCAGTTCTGAATAGAAAGGATTGGTACTGGCAGTGATCAACATGCCAATGGTATGTGTTTGATTGAGTTTGAGGCTACGGGCCAGAGCTGATGGCGCGTAATTGAGTTCTTTAATCGCCGCTTCAACTTTGGCGGTAATCGCTTCACTGACGAAGCGATCTTTATTGATAACGTGAGAAACTGTTGAGGTAGAAACGCCCGCCAGGCGGGCAACATCTTTCATTGTAGCCAAGCGTCACCTCTGCCTGTCTAAAAATGCGTCGATCTCTTCACGCCACGGTACGGAAGGTTGTGCGCCTTTACGTGTTACGGCAATCGCAGCGGCAGCATGGGCAAACCGAATCGCCTCTGGCAATGGTTTTTCTTCCAGCAACGCCGTGATTAACGCGCCGTTAAAGGTATCTCCGGCAGCAATGGTATCGACAGCCTGCACCCGGAATCCAGGAACGCGCTGACCTTCACCATTCACGCTAGCCCATACACCACGACTTCCTAAAGTAATCAGTACAGTATGGATACCTTTTTCATGCAGTACCTGCGCCGCCTTCGCTGCATCTTCATCATTTTCAACACGAATACCGGTGAGCTTTTCTGCTTCCGTTTCGTTTGGCGTAATAATGTCCACCAGCGCCAGCAGTTCGTCAGGAAGTTCGCGAGCCGGAGCCGGGTTAAGCGCAACGATAGTCTTATTTTGATGGGCGATTTTCGCCGCTGCCATCACACTTTCGAGTGGTGATTCCAGCTGCATTAATAATGCTGACGCGTTGGCAATACGCTCACGTTGCGCTTCCACCAGCGCCGGGGAAAGGGCAGCATTAGCGCCGGCATGAATACCGATGACATTCTCACCTTCGCCATTAACAAAAATCAGCGCCACACCTGTTGATTCGCCTTTGATCACGCTGACCGGAGTAATATCGATGTTATCAGTGGCGAGCTGCTGGCGAACGCTCTCACCAATACTGTCATCACCCGTACAGGCAATAAACGCGATATTCGCACCGCTACGCCCAGCAGCCACAGCCTGATTAGCGCCTTTGCCGCCAAATGCAACCTGATAGTGGTTACCGGTTACGGTTTCGCCTGGAGTAGGAAAAGATTGAAGATTAAGAATGTGGTCAGCATTAATGCTGCCAAGAACAACGAGGCTGCCTGCGTTTTGCATATTCGGGATGTCCATAAAATGCGCCACCGTGTTAGGGTGGCGCGTGCCCTGCTTTTCTTTATATTACACGTTCATCTGTCGATGACGTATTTATGTCACCATCAGGTCATACAACCTGATTAAAACTACTGCTTAACAACCAGTTTCAGATCAACCGGATACTTAGCCTGAACTTTCTCGCCTTTCAGCACTTTATCTGCGGTTTCGACGCCTTTCGCGCCAATCTGATCGGGTAGCTGAGCGATAGTCGCTGCTAGTTTGCCATCATTCACCGCTTTTTCGCCATCCGGTGTACCGTCAAATCCGACGACCATCACATCCGATTTACCGGCAGTTTGCAGTGCGCGCAGCGCGCCAAGCGCCATTTCATCATTCTGCGCGAATACAGCCTGAACATCCGGATGAGCGGTCAACAGGTTCTGCATTACGTTCAAACCTTTGGTGCGATCAAAATCTGCAGGCTGGCTGGCAAGAACATTAAACTTGTGAGCAGCAACGGCCTGCTGGAAACCTTCGCCACGTTCACGGGCTGCGGATGTACCGGCAATGCCTTGCAGCTCGATAACTTTGGCACCTTCACCCGCTTTCTTCGCGATGTAATCACCGGCGATTTTGCCGCCCAGTACGTTATCAGATGCAATGTGGCTCACCACTTCACCTTTCGTTGCCTGGCGGTCAAGAGTGATAACCGGGATGTTCGCCTGGTTAGCCATCTTCACAGCATTACCTACTGCGTCGGAGTCGGTCGGGTTAATCAGCAGAATTTTGGTGCCGCGAACGGTTAAGTCCTGCACGTTCGCCAGCTCTTTCGCCGGGTTGTTCTGGGAGTCCAGCACCACCAGGTTATAGCCAAGTTTATCCGCCTCTTTCTGCGCGCCATCTTTCAGCGATACAAAGAACGGGTTGTTAAGCGTGGAGACCACCAGCGCGATGGTGTCTTTTGCCATCGCATTCGCACTGACGGTGGCGCTTAGCGCAACAGCGGAAACCAGGGTAGCCAGTTTTTTCATGTTCATATTCAAGATGTCCTGTAGTCGTTATTACTGCTTTTTGTTGTCTACCAGCACCGCCAGCAAAATCACCACCGCTTTGACGATCATCTGGTAATAGGAGGAAACACCTAACAAATTCAATCCATTATTAAGGAAGCCAAGAATTAATGCGCCGATCAACGTCCCAACAATGCGACCTTTTCCGCCCGCCAGACTCGTACCGCCCAGAACCACCGCAGCAATAGCATCCAGCTCATAGCCAGTCCCCGCCGTGGGTTGTGCGGAGGAGAGACGCGCCACTTCAATGATCCCGGCCAGCGATGCCAGCAGACCACAAAGAGAATAGACGATGATTTTGATTTTATTGACGTTGATACCAGAAAGACGCGTTGCCGCTTCGTTGCCGCCCAGCGCGTAGATGTAACGCCCCAAACGCGTGTGATGCAGCATGTACCAGGCCGCGAGGAAGACAATCCCCATGATCCAGACTGGCGTCGGTACGCCCAGCGGACGACCGATCCCAAACCAGCCAAACAGATCGGCGTTCTCAGTAAAGCCGGTATTCACTGGGCTACCGTTGGTATAAACCATGGTCACGCCGCGCAGTAAAAGCATCATAACCAGCGTAGCGATAAACGCCTGGACGCGACCTTTCGCTACAATCACCCCGGTTACCGCACCAATTGCGGCACCTAACGCGAGAGCGGCAGCGACAGCCACCAGCGCATTGACTTCAATGCCAACGATAGATGCAGCAACTGCGCCGGTCAGCGCCAATAGAGAACCTACCGACAAGTCGATGCCCGACGTCAGGATCACCAGCGTCATCCCGACTGCCATAATGGCGTTCACCGAGGTTTGCTGGAGAATATTGAATAAGTTATTGATGGTGAAAAAGTTCGGGCTTAACGTCGAGACAATCGCGATCAGCACCAGCAGAGCGATAAGCGATTTCTGCTCCATCAGCCACGCTTTCGTGAAATAACGGCGACCAGAGACAGTCTGGGTTGTCATTTTTTTACTCCTGATTCACGCGATTAAGCTTGCCCACAGCGGCAGCCATTAACACTTCCTGGGTGGCCTGCTCACGAGTAAATTCCCCGCTGAGATGCCCTTCATGCATGACGATGATGCGATCGCTCATGCCTAATACTTCTGGCATCTCCGATGACACCAGAATGATGCTCAAGCCATCGGCTTTGAACTGGTTAATCAGTTGATAGATCTCTTTTTTCGCGCCGACATCTACGCCACGGGTAGGCTCATCGAGGATCAACACTTTGGGGCGTGTCATCAGACCGCGGGCAATCGCCACTTTTTGCTGATTGCCACCGGAAAGCAGACCAATTGCCTGTTCCATCGACGGCGTTTTCACATTGAACAGGCGAATAAAATCACTCACTGCCTGCTGTTCATCGGCATGCTTCAAACTGCCGCCAGCGCGGCTAAAGTAGCGCAGCGCGGTCAGCGACATATTCTCTTTTACTGACATGCCCAGCACTAAACCGTCACGTTTACGGTCTTCGGAGATATACACAATGCCGTTTGCCAGGCCATCCTGTGGTGAACGGGTAACGACTTCATGCCCATCCAGGGTGACGTAACCGCTGGTGCGCGGCAGTGCGCCGTAGAGCACTTTCATCAGTTCAGTACGACCTGCGCCCATCAAACCAGAGACGCCAAGGATTTCGCCTTTGCGTAAAGTAAAAGAGACATCGTTAACGCCAGGTCCGCAGAGATTATCGACTTTCAGGCGAATATCTCCCGGCGCTTTGTCCAGGTGTGGATATTGATCTTCCAGCTTGCGGCCCACCATCATCTCAATCAGCGAATCTTCGGTCAGTGATGCTACTTCACGCTCAGCAATAAATTGCCCGTCACGAAAAACGGTAACGTCATCGCAAATCTCGAAGATTTCTTTCATGCGGTGGGAAATATAGACAATACCGCGGCCTTGCGATTTCAGCTCGCGGATGACGCGGAACAAGGATTCGGTTTCGGTATCGGTCAGCGCATCGGTCGGTTCATCCATAATGATGACTTTCGACTCAAAGCTCAGCACTTTGGCTATTTCAACCATTTGCTGGTCACCGATGGAAAGATCGCCCACCAGCTTGTCGCTTTTAAAGCGCAGGTTAAGTTTAGCCAGCAATTTATCCGCTTCGGCATACATGGTTTTCCAGTCAATTTTGCCAAAGCGATTAACAAACTCACGACCGAGGAAAATGTTTTCGGCAATGGTCAACTGCGGGATCAGGTTCAGTTCCTGATGGATAATCCCAATCCCGGCTTCCTGGGAAGATTTCGGCCCGGTAAACGTCGTTTCTTTCCCCAGCCATAAAAGCGTACCGGCATCGCGAGTATAGATACCCGTAAGCACTTTCATCATGGTGGATTTACCCGCACCGTTTTCGCCCACCAGCGCCATCACGCGGCCAGGATAGACATTTAACGCGGCACCCGAGAGGGCTTTTACGCCCGGGAAGGCTTTATCGATGCCTTTAAGCTGAAGTAATGCTTCCATGACGGCCTCAGAACGTCACGCCAGCACAGAGAATGATATTCGCATACGGAGAACATTCTCCGCTGCGAATTACCGCCTGACTTTCTGCGGTTTGTTGTTTGAATTGTTCATGCGTGGTGTAACGAATTTCAATGGTATTTCCCTGGTGTTGTTGCAGCTGCTCAAGGTGAGTGAGCAACGTTTCGTGGAGTTGCGGATTATGTTGTTTGATCTCTTCCGCGATAATGGCAGCCTCGACCTGCATTTCATTTGTGACGACGCCCAGCACCTGCATAAAAGAAGGTACACCCTGGGTTAATGCCATATCGATACGCGTTGTACTTTTGGGGATGGGTAAACCAGCATCACACACCACCAGCGTATCGGTATGTCCCAGACGGGAGATCACCGATGAAATATCAGAATTAAGAACGGTGCCTTTTTTCATTTTTTTCTCCATCAGCGAAACGTTTCGCTGACCCGCAGTTTAATCCTGACTGAGTTGGGAAAACCATCGTGACGTTACGGAAATGTGATCAACCTCGAAACGTTTTACATGGTGATTAACCATGAAAACAAAAACGCCCCCTTATGGAGAAAGGAGGCGTCTGGCGTTAGATTTCGACCTGAGTACCCAGTTCGATAACCCTGTTTGGCGGGATTTCAAATTGATCCGGCGCACGCAGCGCATTACGTTGCAGCAGCAAGTACAGCTTGCCGCGCAGACGCAAATACCACGGGCGTTTGCCGAGGATCAACGACTCATGCGACATAAAGAAAGAGGTTTCCATCATCCGGCAACTTAATCCTTCCAGACCGCAGCGGTGGAAAACTTCTTCCACGTTTGGCGTTTCTCGCCAACCATAACTTGCCACCACGCGCCAGAAAGTGGGCGACAGTTGTTCAATCTGTACCCGACGGACGTTATGGACATAAGGCGCGTCTTCGGTGCGCAGAGTTAACAGAATCACCCGCTCATGCAATACCTTGTTATGTTTAAGGTTATGCATCAGCGCAAAGGGAATGACGTTGATTGCACGTGACATATACACCGCGGTCCCGGGCACGCGAACGGGCGGTGATTTCTCCAGCGAAGCAATCATCGCTTCCAGAGAGTTACCATGTTCATGCATCCGCCGCAGCAAGCGGAAACGCTCGCTCTTCCAGGTGGTCATCACGATAAACATCACCGTACCGAGGCTCAATGGCAACCAGCCGCCGGAGAGCAGTTTATCGAGGTTAGCGGTGAACAATGGAATATCGACACAAAGGAAAGCAATCAGGATCAGCGCAACAAAATACTTATTCCAGTGCCAGTTCTGACGTGCCACGGTAGTCGAGAGAATAGACGTCAGCACCATGGTTCCGGTCACCGCAATCCCGTACGCCGCCGCCAGGTTGCTGGAGTGCTCAAAGCTGACAATCACAATCACGACCGCGACATAGAGCATCCAGTTCACAAACGGAATATAGATTTGCCCTGACTCCATTTCGGAGGTGTGAATAATGCGCATCGGCGACAAATATCCCAGACGTACCGCCTGACGCGTCAATGAGAAGACGCCAGAGATAACAGCCTGCGAGGCGATTACCGTCGCCAGTGCGGCGATGATCAGCAGCGGGATCAGCGCCCAGTCCGGTGCCAACAGGAAGAACGGGTTCTTAATTGCTTCCGGGTTCTTTAACAACAGCGCTCCCTGACCGAAGTAATTAAGAGTTAAGGAAGGCAATACGACGGTGAACCACGCCAGACGAATCGGGAACTTACCAAAGTGCCCCATATCAGCATACAGCGCCTCGACCCCCGTAATCGACAGCACCACTGCCCCTAATGCAATAAAAGAAACCGTTTTGTATTCAAGGAAGAAATGCACCGCCCACATCGGATTCAGTGCATGCAGCACTTCCGGGTTAGCAATAATGCTACGTAACCCCAGCCCTGCCAGAATCAAAAACCAGGTCAGCATGATCGGCGCAAACAGCTTACCGACCATAGCCGTGCCATGTTTTTGAATCATAAATAGTAAAGTGAGAACGATGATTGAGAGGGGAACTATCCAGGTATCCAGCTGCGGGGCGACGATTTCCAGACCTTCAATGGCAGACATCACCGAAATAGCGGGTGTTATGACGACTTCACCATAGAAAAAACTGCCGCCGATTAGCCCCATAATCACCAGCATTGATGTCGTTCGCGCCGACGTATTACGCCCGGCAAGCGACATCAACGTCAGGATCCCCCCTTCACCGGCGTTATCTGCCCGCATTACGAAAGTGAGATATTTAATGGAAACCACAAAGATTAGCAGCCAGAAGATCAGCGATAAAAAGCCAAACACGGCATCGCGTTCAACGCCAAAACCAAACTGGCCGGACAAACATTCACGAAGTGTATATAACGGGCTGGTACCAATATCGCCGTAGACAACTCCAATCGCCGCGAGGGTAATCGCGGGCAATGATTGCTTATTATCAGTGCTCATAGACTAGTCTTTCGTTGAAATATGAAATGTGTGCTTAGTCCCTTGGCCCACAAAAAAGCGCACAGTATGCACGATTAACGGCAAAATCGTACTCCTAAATGCGGCCACATTAACCTGGCTCAAAGAAAAATCCCCCCCCTTTGAGACTATTTTAGCCACCAGCAAGAAACGTCTATACTCGCAATTTACGCAGAACTTTTGACGAAAGGACGCCACTTCATTATGGCTCACCCTCATTTATTAGCGGAAAGAATTTCCCGCCTGAGCAGTTCGTTGGAAAAGGGGCTTTATGAACGTAGCCACGCCATCCGCTTGTGTTTATTAGCGGCATTAAGTGGTGAAAGTGTGTTCCTCCTTGGCCCGCCAGGTATTGCCAAAAGTTTGATCGCCCGGCGCTTAAAATTCGCCTTTCAGAATGCCCGCGCGTTTGAATATCTGATGACCCGCTTCTCCACGCCGGAAGAAGTTTTTGGTCCCCTTTCTATTCAGGCGCTAAAAGATGAAGGGCGCTATGAACGTTTAACCAGCGGTTACCTGCCGGAAGCAGAAATCGTCTTTCTGGATGAGATCTGGAAAGCGGGCCCGGCAATTCTTAATACCTTGCTCACCGCCATTAACGAGCGCCAGTTCCGCAACGGTGCACACGTAGAAAAAATCCCGATGCGCCTGCTGGTGGCGGCCTCCAACGAGCTGCCGGAAGCAGACAGCAGTCTGGAAGCGTTATATGACCGCATGCTGATTCGTCTGTGGTTAGATAAAGTGCAGGATAAAGCGAATTTCCGCTCCATGCTGACCAGTCAACAGGATGAAAACGACAATCCGGTTCCTGCCTCCTTGCAGGTCACAGATGAAGAATATGAACGCTGGCAGAAAGAGATTGGTGAAATTACGCTGCCCGATCATGTATTTGAGCTGATTTTTATGCTGCGCCAGCAACTGGATAAATTACCGGATGCGCCTTATGTCTCGGATCGTCGCTGGAAAAAAGCGATCCGCTTATTGCAGGCCAGCGCCTTTTTTAGCGGTCGCAGTGCCGTTGCCCCGGTAGATCTCATTTTGCTGAAAGATTGCCTGTGGTATGACGCGCAAAGCCTGAATTTGATACAACAACAAATTGATGTATTGATGACCGGTCATGCTTGGCAACAGCAAGGGATGTTGACCCGCCTGGGCGCGATTGTGCAACGTCACCTGCAACTCCAGCAGCAACAAAGCGATAAAACAGCCTTAACGGTAATTCGTCTGGGCGGCATTTTCAGCCGTCGTCAGCAGTATCAACTCCCTGTTAACGTTACTGCTTCCACTCTGACTCTGCTGCTGCAAAAACCGTTAAAACTGCATGATATGGAAGTGGTTCATATCTCCTTTGAGCGTAACGCGCTGGAACAGTGGCTGAGTAAAGGTGGTGAAATTCGCGGCAAACTGAACGGTATCGGCTTTGCCCAGAAACTGAATCTGGAAGTTGATAGTGCCCAACATCTTGTTGTACGCGATGTAAGTTTACAAGGCAGTACGCTGGCACTTCCCGGTTCATCGGCTGAAGGTCTGCCAGGTGAAATAAAACAACAACTGGAAGAGCTTGAAAGCGACTGGCGTAAGCAACACGCTTTATTCAGCGAACAGCAAAAATGTCTGTTTATCCCTGGCGACTGGTTAGGTCGCATTGAAGCCAGCCTACAGGATGTCGGCACCCAGATTCGCCAGGCACAACAATGCTAACGCTGGATACGCTTAATGTGATGCTGGCCGTCAGCGAAGAGGGATTGATCGAAGAGATGATCATCGCGCTGCTGGCCTCACCGCAGCTGGCGGTCTTCTTTGAAAAATTCCCACGACTGAAGGCGGCAATCACTGATGATGTTCCCCGCTGGCGTGAGGCGCTGCGCAGTCGGCTGAAAGATGCCCGAGTCCCGCCGGAACTCACCGAAGAGGTGATGTGCTATCAGCAAAGCCAGCTCCTCTCCACGCCGCAGTTTATTGTGCAGCTACCACAGATCCTGGACTTACTGCATCGTCTGAATTCCCCATGGGCAGAACAAGCCCGACAGTTGGTTGATGCTAACAGCACGATCACTTCAGCGTTACACACGCTTTTTCTCCAGCGTTGGCGTTTAAGTCTGATCGTGCAAGCAACGACGTTAAATCAACAGCTATTAGAAGAAGAACGCGAACAACTGTTGAGTGAAGTTCAGGAACGCATGACGCTGAGCGGACAACTTGAACCGATTCTCGCAGATAACAATACCGCAGCTGGTCGTCTGTGGGATATGAGCGCCGGTCAGCTTAAACGTGGCGACTATCAGTTGATTGTGAAATACGGTGAATTTCTTAACGAACAGCCGGAACTGAAACGCCTGGCAGAACAGCTGGGGCGTTCCCGGGAAGCCAAATCAATACCGCGCAACGATGCGCAGATGGAAACCTTCCGCACCCTGGTGCGCGAACCGGCGACGGTTCCTGAGCAGGTTGATGGTCTGCAACAAAGCGATGATATTTTACGTCTCCTGCCGCCAGAACTGGCGACACTAGGGATAACAGAACTGGAGTATGAGTTTTACCGTCGGCTGGTGGAAAAACAGTTGCTCACCTATCGCCTGCACGGTGAGTCGTGGCGAGAAAAAGTGATCGAACGTCCGGTGGTACATAAAGATTACGACGAACAGCCGCGCGGACCGTTTATTGTCTGTGTGGATACTTCCGGCTCAATGGGCGGCTTTAATGAACAGTGTGCGAAAGCGTTCTGCCTGGCCTTGATGCGCATTGCTCTCGCTGAAAACCGGCGCTGCTATATTATGCTATTTTCCACCGAGATCGTCCGTTATGAGCTTTCAGGCCCACAAGGCATCGAACAAGCAATCCGTTTTTTAAGCCAGCAGTTTCGTGGCGGCACCGATCTTGCCAGTTGTTTTCGCGCCATTATGGAACGCTTGCAAAGCAGGGAATGGTTTGATGCCGATGCGGTGGTGATTTCTGATTTTATCGCCCAGCGGTTGCCTGACGACGTGACGAGTAAAGTGAAAGAGCTACAGCGGGTACATCAGCATCGCTTTCATGCCGTGGCGATGTCGGCACATGGCAAACCCGGCATCATGCGCATTTTCGATCATATCTGGCGCTTTGATACCGGGATGCGAAGCCGCCTGCTCAGACGCTGGCGGCGATAAATTATTACAGCAGAGAAGGGACGCTCTCGCGAACAGCTGCCGGCCATACACCACACTGAACCTGGCCGATATGTGGCAGTTGCAGCAGCAGCATGGTCAAACGAGACTGCCCGATACCGCCGCCGATGGTCTGCGGCATTTCACCGCGCAGCAGCGCCTGATGCCACTCCAGCTCCAGGCGATCTTCGTCACCGGTCAGCGCCAGCTGATGCTTCAGCGTGTCGGCATCCACGCGGATCCCCATGGAAGAAAGCTCAAACGCATCTTCCAGTACCGGGTTCCACACCAGAATATCTCCGTTCAGACCCGCATGGCCCAGCTCTGACGGGGTGCTCCAGTCATCATAATCCGGTGCGCGCACGTCGTGACGATGACCATCACTCAACTTGCCGCCAATCCCGACGAGGAATACCGCGCCAAGATCTTTCGCAATCGCCCGCTCACGCCCTTTGGCATCGAGATCCGGATAACGAGACAGTAACTCCTGGCTGTGTACGAAGTGGATCTGATCCGGCAGGAACGGTGCCAGGCCAAACTCTTCGCTAACTGCAGCTTCGGTTGCTTTAATTCCCGCCCAGATCGCCTCTACCGTGCTTTTCAGAGTCGAGAATTGACGCTCGCCGTCGCCCATTACGCGTTCCCAGTCCCACTGGTCTACATAGACCGAGTGCAACGGAGAAAGACGGTCTTCATCGGGGCGAAGGGCTTTCATGTGCGTGTACAGCCCTTCGCCCGCGCTGAAGTCGTGTTGCCCTAAGGTCTGACGTTTCCACTTCGCCAGTGAATGAACCACTTCGAACTGGGCATCAGGCAGAGCTTTCACTTTTACCTGCACCGCTTTTTCACAACCCGACAAGTTATCCTGCGTGCCATCCCCCACACGGCTAAGAATCGGTGCCTGGACTTCGATCAGCCCCAGACGTTCTTCCAGTTGACGAGAAAAGTGAGATTTCACGAAGCTAATTTGACGTTGTTTGGCAATGTAAGCGGTTTTCATTTTTTATACTCCTGCGTCCTGTTGCTTATGATTAAGCAACAAAAACCGACACACATGCAATAATCATTCAATAAAAAGCCTCATGCACTTTTGATTCATTAAAAAAGAAGGCTAAAATAGAATGAATCATCAATCCGCATAAGAAAATCCTATGGAAAATTATCTGATCGACAATCTGGACCGTGGCATCCTGGAAGCATTAATGGGCAATGCGCGCACTGCTTACGCCGAACTGGCGAAACAATTTGGCGTCAGTCCGGGGACGATTCACGTTCGAGTAGAGAAAATGAAGCAGGCGGGAATCATTACCGGGGCGCGTATTGATGTCAGCCCGAAGCAGCTCGGTTATGACGTAGGCTGCTTTATCGGCATTATATTAAAGAGCGCCAAAGACTATCCTTCCGCGCTGGCGAAACTGGAAAGCCTTGATGAAGTCACTGAAGCCTATTACACCACCGGCCACTACAGCATCTTTATAAAAGTGATGTGCCGTTCGATCGACGCTCTCCAGCATGTACTTATCAACAAGATCCAAACAATTGATGAAATTCAGTCCACCGAGACATTGATCGTCCTGCAAAACCCGATCATGCGTACCATCAAGCCCTGATCGGCTTTTTTAATCCCATACTTTTCCACAGGTAGATCCCAACGCGTTCACAGCGTACAATACGCCACTCTTAATAAAGGTGGCGGTTTATGGCAGATATCACTCTTATCAGCGGCAGCACCCTCGGCGGTGCCGAATATGTAGCAGAACATCTGGCTGAAAAGCTGGAAGAGGCGGGTTTTACCACCGAAACGCTGCACGGTCCGCTGTTGGAAGATTTATCTGCCTCTGGGATCTGGCTGGTTATCAGCTCAACCCACGGTGCCGGAGATATTCCGGACAACCTTTCTCCTTTCTATGAAGCATTGCAGGAACAGAAGCCCGATCTTTCTGCGGTCCGCTTTGGCGCAATCGGTATTGGCAGTCGTGAATATGACACCTTTTGTGGGGCTATCGATAAACTCGAGGCAGAACTCAAAAATTCCGGTGCAAAACAGACAGGCGAAACACTGAAGATCAACATTCTTGATCACGACATTCCGGAAGATCCGGCAGAAGAATGGCTGGGATCGTGGATTAATTTACTCAAATAAGTATACAGATCGTGCGATCCACTGTGGATAACTCTGTCAGGAAGCTTGGATCAACCGGTAGTTATCCAAAGAACAACCGTTGTTCAGTTTTTGAGTTGTGTATAACCCCTCATTCTGATCCCAGCTTATACGGTCCAGGATCACCGATCATTCACAGTTAATGATCCTTTCCAGGTTGTTGATCTTAAAAGCCGGATCCTTGTTATCCACAGAGCAGTGCGATCCTAATAAGAGATCACAATAGAACAGATCTCTAAATAAATAGATCTTCTTTTTAATACCCAGGATCCCAGGTCTTTCTCAAGCCGACAAAGTTGAGTAGAATCCACGGCCCGGGCTTCAATCCATTTTCATACCGCGTTATGCGAGGCAATCACCATGTTTTATCCGGATCCTTTTGACGTCATCATCATTGGCGGGGGTCATGCAGGCACCGAGGCCGCGATGGCCGCGGCGCGTATGGGTCAACAGACTCTGCTTTTGACACACAATATCGACACTCTGGGGCAGATGAGCTGCAACCCGGCGATCGGCGGTATTGGGAAGGGACATCTGGTAAAAGAAGTGGATGCACTCGGCGGTCTGATGGCGAAAGCGATCGATCAGGCGGGTATCCAGTTTAGGATACTAAACGCAAGCAAGGGACCAGCGGTTCGCGCTACCCGTGCTCAGGCGGATCGTGTGCTCTACCGGCAGGCGGTACGTACGGCGCTGGAGAACCAACCGAACCTGATGATCTTCCAGCAGGCGGTTGAAGATCTTATTGTCGAAAACGATCGCGTGGTCGGTGCTGTTACCCAAATGGGACTGAAGTTCCGTGCCAAAGCCGTCGTGCTCACCGTTGGGACGTTCCTCGACGGTAAAATTCATATCGGTCTGGATAACTACAGCGGTGGTCGTGCTGGTGATCCGCCGTCCATTCCGCTCTCTCGCCGTTTGCGTGAACTGCCGCTGCGCGTTGGTCGTCTGAAAACCGGGACACCGCCGCGTATTGATGCGCGTACTATCGACTTCAGCGTGCTGGCGCAACAGCATGGCGATAACCCAATGCCGGTATTCTCGTTTATGGGTAATGCGTCCCAGCATCCACAGCAGGTGCCGTGTTATATCACCCATACCAACGAGAAAACCCATGATGTGATCCGCAGTAACCTCGATCGTAGCCCAATGTATGCAGGGGTGATCGAAGGTGTCGGCCCACGCTACTGCCCGTCGATCGAAGACAAAGTCATGCGCTTCGCCGACAGAAATCAGCATCAGATCTTCCTTGAACCGGAAGGGCTGACCTCAAACGAAATTTATCCGAACGGTATCTCCACCAGCCTGCCGTTCGATGTGCAGATGCAAATCGTCCGCTCCATGCAGGGGATGGAAAACGCGAAGATCGTGCGTCCGGGTTATGCCATTGAGTATGACTTCTTCGATCCACGCGACCTGAAACCGACGCTGGAGAGCAAGTTTATCCAGGGGCTGTTCTTTGCTGGTCAGATTAACGGCACTACCGGTTACGAAGAAGCCGCTGCGCAAGGTTTGCTGGCTGGTCTTAACGCTGCCCGTCTGTCTGCTGACAAAGAAGGTTGGGCTCCGGCGCGTTCTCAGGCGTATCTCGGCGTACTGGTTGATGACCTGTGCACTTTAGGAACCAAAGAACCGTATCGTATGTTTACTTCGCGCGCAGAATATCGTCTGATGCTGCGCGAAGATAATGCGGATCTGCGTTTGACTGAAATCGGTCGTGAACTGGGCCTGGTGGATGACGAACGTTGGGCGCGCTTTAACGAGAAACTTGAGAATATCGAGCGTGAGCGTCAGCGTCTGAAATCGACCTGGGTAACCCCGTCGGCGGAAGCTGCAGCCGAAGTGAATGCTCACCTGACTGCGCCACTTTCCCGTGAAGCCAGTGGTGAAGATCTGCTGCGTCGTCCGGAAATGACTTATGAAAAATTAACCACGCTGACGCCGTTTGCCCCTGCGTTGACAGACGAACAGGCGGCGGAACAGGTTGAGATTCAGGTTAAATACGAAGGTTATATCGCGCGCCAGCAAGATGAGATCGAAAAGCAGCTGCGTAACGAGAACACCCTGCTACCAGCGACGCTGGATTACCGCCAGGTATCCGGTCTTTCTAACGAAGTGATCGCCAAACTTAACGATCACAAACCGGCCTCTATCGGCCAGGCTTCGCGTATTTCTGGCGTCACGCCTGCGGCCATCTCCATTCTGCTGGTGTGGCTGAAAAAACAGGGTATGCTGCGTCGTAGCGCATAACGCATTAAAAATGCCTGGTAAGCACCCGCTTACCGGGCAACGCATCAAGAACAGGTAATCACCGTGCTCAACAAACTCACCTCTCTGCTGAAAGACGCAGGAATTTCGCTTACCGATCACCAGAAAAACCAGCTAATTGCCTACGTGAATATGCTGCATAAATGGAATAAAGCGTACAACCTGACTTCGGTCCGCGATCCTAATGAGATGCTGGTACGCCATATTCTCGATAGCATTGTGGTGGCACCGTATCTGCAAGGTGAACGGTTTATCGATGTCGGCACCGGACCAGGACTGCCTGGCATTCCACTCTCTATCGTGCGTCCTGAAGCCCACTTCACGTTGTTGGATAGCCTTGGTAAACGCGTGCGTTTCCTTCGTCAGGTGCAACATGAGCTTAAACTGGAGAATATTGAGCCAGTACAGAGCAGGGTAGAAGAGTTTCCTTCTGAGCCGCCATTTGATGGCGTAATTAGCCGCGCTTTTGCCTCTCTGAACGATATGGTGAGCTGGTGCCACCATCTTCCTGGTGAGCAAGGTCGTTTCTACGCGCTGAAAGGCCAAATGCCGGAAGATGAAATCGCTTTGTTGCCCGAAGAATATCAGGTCGAATCAGTGGTTAAACTTCACGTTCCTGCCCTGGATGGCGAACGTCATCTGGTGGTGATTAAAGCAAATAAAATTTAATTTTTATCAAAAAAATCATAAAAAATTGACCGGTTAGACTGTTAACAACAACCAGGTTTTCTACTGATATAACTGGTTACATTTAACGCCACGTTCACTCTTTTGTATCAACAAAGTAACGTGGCTTTTTTTGGTAAGCAGAAAATAAGTCATAAGTGAAAATATCAGTCTGCTAAAAATCGGCGCTAAGAATCATCATTGGCTGTTAAAACATTATTAAAAATGTCAATGGGTGGTTTTTGTTGTGTGAATGTCATTTATTAAAACAGTATCTGTTTTTAGACTGAAATATCATAAACTTGCAAAGGCATCATTTGCCAAGTAAATAAATATGCTGTGCGCGAACATGCTCAATATGTGATCTGAAGCACGCTTTATCACCAGTGTTTACGCGTTATTTACAGTTTTTCATGATCGAACAGGGTTTGCAGAAAAGTCGCAATTGTATGCACTGGAAAAATATTTAAACATTTATTCACCTTTTGGCTACTTATTGTTTGAAATCACGGGGGCGCACCGTATAATTTGACCGCTTTTTGATGCTTGACTCTAAGCCTTAAAGAAAGTTTTATACGACACGCGGCATACCTCGAAGGGAGCAGGAGTGAAAAACGTGATGTCTGTGTCGCTCGTGAGTCGAAACGTTGCTCGGAAGCTTCTGCTCGTTCAGTTACTGGTGGTGATAGCAAGTGGATTGCTGTTCAGCCTCAAAGACCCCTTCTGGGGCGTCTCTGCAATAAGCGGGGGCCTGGCAGTCTTTCTGCCTAACGTTTTGTTTATGATATTTGCCTGGCGTCACCAGGCGCATACACCAGCGAAAGGCCGGGTGGCCTGGACATTCGCATTTGGCGAAGCTTTCAAAGTTCTGGCGATGTTGGTGTTACTGGTGGTGGCGTTGGCGGTTTTAAAGGCGGTATTCTTGCCGCTGATCGTTACGTGGGTTTTGGTGCTGGTGGTTCAGATACTGGCACCGGCTGTAATTAACAACAAAGGGTAAAAGGCATCATGGCTTCAGAAAATATGACGCCGCAGGATTACATAGGACACCACCTGAACAACCTTCAGCTGGACCTGCGTACATTCTCGCTGGTGGATCCACATAACCCCCCAGCCACCTTCTGGACAATCAATATTGACTCCATGTTCTTCTCGGTGGTGCTGGGTCTGTTGTTCCTGGTTTTATTCCGTAGCGTAGCCAAAAAGGCGACCAGCGGTGTGCCAGGTAAGTTTCAGACCGCGATTGAGCTGGTGATCGGCTTTGTTAATGGTAGCGTGAAAGACATGTACCATGGCAAAAGCAAGCTGATTGCTCCGCTGGCCCTGACGATCTTCGTCTGGGTATTCCTGATGAACCTGATGGATTTACTGCCTATCGACCTGCTGCCGTACATTGCTGAACATGTACTGGGTCTGCCTGCACTGCGTGTGGTTCCGTCTGCGGACGTGAACGTAACGCTGTCTATGGCACTGGGTGTATTTATCCTGATTCTGTTCTACAGCATCAAAATGAAAGGCATCGGCGGCTTCACGAAAGAGTTGACGCTGCAGCCGTTCAATCACTGGGCGTTCATTCCTGTCAACTTAATCCTTGAAGGGGTAAGCCTGCTGTCCAAACCAGTTTCACTCGGTTTGCGACTGTTCGGTAACATGTATGCCGGTGAGCTGATTTTCATTCTGATTGCTGGTCTGTTGCCGTGGTGGTCACAGTGGATTCTGAATGTGCCGTGGGCCATTTTCCACATCCTGATCATTACGCTGCAAGCCTTCATCTTCATGGTTCTGACGATCGTCTATCTGTCGATGGCGTCTGAAGAACATTAATTTACCAACACTACTACGTTTTAACTGAAACAAACTGGAGACTGTCATGGAAAACCTGAATATGGATCTGCTGTACATGGCTGCCGCTGTGATGATGGGTCTGGCGGCAATCGGTGCTGCGATCGGTATCGGCATCCTCGGGGGTAAATTCCTGGAAGGCGCAGCGCGTCAACCTGATCTGATTCCTCTGCTGCGTACTCAGTTCTTTATCGTTATGGGTCTGGTGGATGCTATCCCGATGATCGCTGTAGGTCTGGGTCTGTACGTGATGTTCGCTGTCGCGTAGTAAGCGTTGCTTTTATTTAAAGAGCAATATCAGAACGTTAACTAAATAGAGGCATTGTGCTGTGAATCTTAACGCAACAATCCTCGGCCAGGCCATCGCGTTTGTCCTGTTCGTTCTGTTCTGCATGAAGTACGTATGGCCGCCATTAATGGCAGCCATCGAAAAACGTCAAAAAGAAATTGCTGACGGCCTTGCTTCCGCAGAACGAGCACATAAGGACCTTGACCTTGCAAAGGCCAGCGCGACCGACCAGCTGAAAAAAGCGAAAGCGGAAGCCCAGGTAATCATCGAGCAGGCTAACAAACGCCGCTCGCAGATTCTGGACGAAGCGAAAGCTGAGGCAGAACAGGAACGTACTAAAATCGTGGCCCAGGCGCAGGCGGAAATTGAAGCCGAGCGTAAACGTGCCCGTGAAGAGCTGCGTAAGCAAGTTGCTATCCTGGCTGTTGCTGGCGCCGAGAAGATCATCGAACGTTCCGTGGATGAAGCTGCTAACAGCGACATCGTGGATAAACTTGTCGCTGAACTGTAAGGAGGGAGGGGCTGATGTCTGAATTTATTACGGTAGCTCGCCCCTACGCCAAAGCAGCTTTTGACTTTGCCGTCGAACACCAAAGTGTAGAACGCTGGCAGGACATGCTGGCGTTTGCCGCCGAGGTAACCAAAAACGAACAAATGGCAGAGCTTCTCTCTGGCGCGCTTGCGCCAGAAACGCTCGCCGAGTCGTTTATCGCAGTTTGTGGTGAGCAACTGGACGAAAACGGTCAGAACCTGATTCGGGTAATGGCTGAAAATGGTCGTCTTAACGCGCTCCCGGATGTTCTGGAGCAGTTTATTCACCTGCGTGCCGTGAGTGAGGCTACCGCTGAGGTAGACGTCATTTCCGCTGCCGCACTGAGTGAACAACAGCTCGCGAAAATTTCTGCTGCGATGGAAAAACGTCTGTCACGCAAAGTTAAGCTGAATTGCAAAATCGATAAGTCTGTAATGGCAGGCGTTATCATCCGAGCGGGTGATATGGTCATTGATGGCAGCGTACGCGGTCGTCTTGAGCGCCTTGCAGACGTCTTGCAGTCTTAAGGGGACTGGAGCATGCAACTGAATTCCACCGAAATCAGCGAACTGATCAAGCAGCGCATTGCTCAGTTCAATGTTGTGAGTGAAGCTCACAACGAAGGTACTATTGTTTCTGTAAGTGACGGTGTTATCCGCATTCACGGCCTGGCCGATTGTATGCAGGGTGAAATGATCTCCCTGCCGGGTAACCGTTACGCTATCGCACTGAACCTCGAGCGCGACTCTGTAGGTGCGGTTGTTATGGGTCCGTACGCTGACCTTGCCGAAGGCATGAAAGTTAAGTGTACTGGCCGTATCCTGGAAGTTCCGGTTGGCCGTGGCCTGCTGGGCCGTGTGGTTAACACTCTGGGTGCACCAATCGACGGTAAAGGTCCGCTGGATCACGACGGCTTCTCTGCTGTAGAAGCAATCGCTCCGGGCGTTATCGAACGTCAGTCCGTAGATCAGCCGGTACAGACCGGTTATAAAGCCGTTGACTCCATGATCCCAATCGGTCGTGGTCAGCGTGAATTGATCATCGGTGACCGTCAGACCGGTAAAACCGCACTGGCTATCGATGCCATCATCAACCAGCGCGATTCCGGTATCAAATGTATCTATGTCGCTATCGGCCAGAAAGCGTCCACCATTTCTAACGTGGTACGTAAACTGGAAGAGCACGGCGCACTGGCTAATACCATCGTTGTGGTAGCAACCGCGTCTGAATCCGCTGCACTGCAATACCTGGCACCGTACGCTGGTTGCGCAATGGGCGAATACTTCCGTGACCGCGGTGAAGATGCGCTGATCATTTACGATGACCTGTCTAAACAGGCTGTTGCTTACCGTCAGATCTCCCTGCTGCTCCGTCGTCCGCCAGGACGTGAAGCATTCCCGGGCGACGTATTCTACCTCCACTCTCGTCTGCTGGAGCGTGCTGCGCGTGTTAACGCCGAATACGTTGAAGCCTTCACCAAAGGTGAAGTGAAAGGGAAAACCGGTTCTCTGACTGCGCTGCCGATTATCGAAACTCAGGCGGGTGACGTTTCTGCGTTCGTTCCAACCAACGTAATCTCCATTACCGATGGTCAGATCTTCCTGGAAACCAACCTGTTCAACGCCGGTATTCGTCCTGCGGTTAACCCGGGTATTTCCGTATCCCGTGTTGGTGGTGCAGCACAGACCAAGATCATGAAAAAACTGTCCGGTGGTATCCGTACCGCTCTGGCACAGTATCGTGAACTGGCAGCGTTCTCTCAGTTTGCATCCGACCTTGACGATGCAACACGTAAGCAGCTTGACCACGGTCAGAAAGTGACCGAACTGCTGAAACAGAAACAGTATGCGCCGATGTCCGTAGCGCAACAGTCTCTGGTTCTGTTCGCAGCAGAACGTGGTTACCTGGCGGATGTTGAACTGTCGAAAATCGGCAGCTTCGAAGCCGCTCTGCTGGCTTACGTCGACCGTGATCACGCTCCGTTGATGCAAGAGATCAACCAGACCGGTGGCTACAACGACGAAATCGAAGGCAAGCTGAAAGGCATCCTCGATTCCTTCAAAGCAACCCAATCCTGGTAACGTCTGGCGGCTTGCCTTAGGGCAGGCCGCAAGGCATTGAGGAGAAGCTCATGGCCGGCGCAAAAGAGATACGTAGTAAGATCGCAAGCGTCCAGAACACGCAAAAGATCACTAAAGCGATGGAGATGGTCGCCGCTTCCAAAATGCGTAAATCGCAGGATCGCATGGCGGCCAGCCGTCCTTATGCAGAAACCATGCGCAAAGTGATTGGTCACCTTGCACACGGTAATCTGGAATATAAGCACCCTTACCTGGAAGACCGCGACGTTAAACGCGTGGGCTACCTGGTGGTGTCGACCGACCGTGGTTTGTGCGGTGGTTTGAACATTAACCTGTTCAAAAAACTGCTGGCGGAAATGAAGACCTGGACCGACAAAGGCGTTCAATGCGACCTCGCAATGATCGGCTCGAAAGGCGTGTCGTTCTTCAACTCCGTGGGCGGCAATGTTGTTGCCCAGGTCACCGGCATGGGGGATAACCCTTCCCTGTCCGAACTGATCGGTCCGGTAAAAGTGATGTTGCAGGCCTACGACGAAGGCCGTCTGGACAAGCTTTACATTGTCAGCAACAAATTTATTAACACCATGTCTCAGGTTCCGACCATCAGCCAGCTGCTGCCGTTACCGGCATCAGATGATGATGATCTGAAACATAAATCCTGGGATTACCTGTACGAACCCGATCCGAAGGCGTTGCTGGATACCCTGCTGCGTCGTTATGTCGAATCTCAGGTTTATCAGGGCGTGGTTGAAAACCTGGCCAGCGAGCAGGCCGCCCGTATGGTGGCGATGAAAGCCGCGACCGACAATGGCGGCAGCCTGATTAAAGAGCTGCAGTTGGTATACAACAAAGCTCGTCAGGCCAGCATTACTCAGGAACTCACCGAGATCGTCTCGGGGGCCGCCGCGGTTTAAACAGGTTATTTCGTAGAGGATTTAAGATGGCTACTGGAAAGATTGTCCAGGTAATCGGCGCCGTAGTTGACGTCGAATTCCCTCAGGATGCCGTACCGCGCGTGTACGATGCTCTTGAGGTGCAAAATGGTAATGAGCGTCTGGTGCTGGAAGTTCAGCAGCAGCTCGGCGGCGGTATCGTGCGTACCATCGCAATGGGTTCCTCCGACGGTCTGCGTCGCGGTCTGGATGTAAAAGACCTCGAACACCCGATCGAAGTCCCGGTAGGTAAAGCGACTCTGGGCCGTATCATGAACGTACTGGGTGAACCGGTCGACATGAAAGGCGAGATCGGTGAAGAAGAGCGTTGGGCGATTCACCGCGCAGCACCTTCCTACGAAGAGCTGTCAAACTCTCAGGAACTGCTGGAAACCGGTATCAAAGTTATCGACCTGATGTGTCCGTTCGCTAAGGGCGGTAAAGTTGGTCTGTTCGGTGGTGCGGGCGTAGGTAAAACCGTAAACATGATGGAGCTTATTCGTAACATCGCGATCGAGCACTCCGGTTACTCTGTGTTTGCGGGCGTAGGTGAACGTACTCGTGAGGGTAACGACTTCTACCACGAAATGACCGACTCCAACGTTATCGACAAAGTATCCCTGGTGTATGGCCAGATGAACGAGCCGCCGGGAAACCGTCTGCGCGTTGCTCTGACCGGTCTGACCATGGCTGAGAAATTCCGTGACGAAGGTCGTGACGTTCTGCTGTTCGTTGACAACATCTATCGTTACACCCTGGCCGGTACGGAAGTATCCGCACTGCTGGGCCGTATGCCTTCAGCGGTAGGTTATCAGCCGACCCTGGCGGAAGAGATGGGCGTTCTGCAGGAACGTATCACCTCCACCAAAACTGGTTCTATCACCTCCGTACAGGCGGTATACGTACCTGCGGATGACTTGACTGACCCGTCTCCGGCAACCACCTTTGCGCACCTTGACGCAACCGTGGTACTGAGCCGTCAGATCGCGTCTCTGGGGATCTACCCGGCCGTTGACCCGCTGGACTCCACCAGCCGTCAGCTGGACCCGCTGGTGGTTGGTCAGGAACACTACGACACCGCGCGTGGCGTTCAGTCCATCCTGCAACGTTATCAGGAACTGAAAGACATCATCGCCATCCTGGGTATGGATGAACTGTCTGAAGAAGACAAACTGGTGGTAGCGCGTGCTCGTAAGATCCAGCGCTTCCTGTCCCAGCCGTTCTTCGTGGCAGAAGTATTCACCGGTTCTCCGGGTAAATACGTCTCCCTGAAAGACACCATCCGTGGCTTTAAAGGCATCATGGAAGGCGAATACGATCACCTGCCGGAGCAGGCGTTCTACATGGTCGGTTCCATCGAAGAAGCTGTGGAAAAAGCCAAAAAACTTTAACGCCTTAATCGGAGGGTGATATGGCAATGACTTACCACCTGGACGTCGTCAGCGCAGAGCAACAAATGTTCTCTGGTCTGGTCGAGAAAATCCAGGTAACGGGTAGCGAAGGTGAACTGGGGATCTACCCTGGCCACGCACCGCTGCTCACCGCCATTAAGCCTGGTATGATTCGCATCGTGAAACAGCACGGTCACGAAGAGTTTATCTATCTGTCTGGCGGCATTCTTGAAGTGCAGCCTGGCAACGTGACCGTTCTGGCCGACACCGCAATTCGCGGCCAGGATCTCGACGAAGCGCGAGCCATGGAAGCGAAACGTAAGGCTGAAGAGCACATTAGCAGCTCTCACGGCGACGTAGATTACGCTCAGGCGTCTGCGGAACTGGCCAAAGCGATCGCGCAGCTGCGCGTTATCGAGTTGACCAAAAAAGCGATGTAACACCGGCTTGAAAAGCACAAAAGCCAGTCTGGAAACAGGCTGGCTTTTTTTTACGCGTTGCCCCGTCCTGAATAGCGTTCACATAGATCCTGCTGATATAAAACACCCTGTTTTCCCGTTTATTCATTGATCGAAATAAGAGCAAAAACATCCACCTGACGCTTAAATGAAGGTATTGCCTTAATTTTCTGCAGACAAAAGGCGTGACGATGGTCGAAAATGGCGCTTTCGTCAGCGGGGATAATCCGTTATTGAACAATTTATCCTCTGTCCATTTCACGATGAAAAAAATGTAGTTTTTTCAAGGTGAAGCGGTTTAAATTCGTTCTCAAATTACAGTCAGGACGCGTATGTTGAATAATGCTATGAGCGTAGTGATCCTTGCCGCAGGCAAAGGCACGCGCATGTATTCCGATCTTCCGAAAGTGCTGCATACCCTTGCCGGGAAAGCGATGGTTCAGCATGTCATTGATGCTGCGAATGAATTAGGCGCAGCGCACGTTCACCTGGTGTACGGTCACGGCGGCGATCTGCTTAAACAGGCGCTGAAAGATGACAACCTGAACTGGGTGCTTCAGGCAGAACAGCTGGGTACAGGTCATGCGATGCAGCAGGCCGCACCTTTCTTTGCCGATGATGAAGACATTTTAATGCTCTACGGCGACGTGCCGCTGATCTCTGTCGAAACACTCCAGCGCCTGCGTGATGCTAAACCGCAGGGTGGCATTGGTCTGCTGACGGTAAAACTGGATGATCCGACCGGTTATGGACGTATCACCCGTGAAAACGGCAAAGTTACCGGCATTGTTGAGCACAAAGACGCCACCGACGAGCAGCGTCAGATTCAGGAGATCAACACCGGCATTCTGATTGCCAACGGCGCAGATATGAAACGCTGGCTGGCGAAGCTGACCAACAATAACGCTCAGGGTGAATACTACATCACCGACATTATTGCGCTGGCGTATCAGGAAGGGCGTGAAATCGTCGCCGTTCATCCGCAACGTTTAAGCGAAGTAGAAGGCGTGAATAACCGCCTGCAACTCTCCCGACTGGAGCGCGTTTACCAGTCCGAACAGGCTGAAAAACTGCTGTTAGCAGGCGTTATGCTGCGCGATCCGGCGCGTTTTGATCTGCGCGGTACGCTTACTCACGGGCGCGATGTTGAAATTGATACTAACGTTATCATCGAGGGCAACGTGACTCTCGGTCATCGCGTGAAAATCGGCACCGGTTGTGTGATTAAAAACAGCGTGATTGGCGATGATTGCGAAATCAGTCCGTATACCGTTGTGGAAGACGCGAATCTGGCAGCGGCCTGTACTATTGGCCCGTTTGCCCGTCTGCGTCCTGGTGCTGAGTTGCTGGAAGGTGCACACGTCGGTAACTTCGTTGAGATGAAAAAAGCGCGTCTGGGTAAAGGCTCGAAAGCCGGGCATCTGACTTACCTGGGCGATGCGGAAATTGGCGATAACGTTAACATCGGCGCGGGAACCATTACCTGCAACTACGACGGTGCGAATAAATTTAAGACCATTATCGGCGACGATGTGTTTGTCGGTTCCGACACTCAGCTGGTGGCCCCGGTAACAGTAGGCAAAGGCGCGACCATTGCTGCGGGTACAACTGTGACGCGTAATGTCGGCGAAAACGCCCTGGCGATCAGCCGTGTGCCGCAGACTCAAAAAGAAGGCTGGCGTCGTCCGGTAAAGAAAAAGTAATTCTGGCCGGGTAATACGGTCATATGGGATGAGGAGATAACATAATCTCCCGCCCACAAGCAGTAACTATAAAAATAACCCCACTCTCTACAAGGCTCGGGGCGCCCGAAAAAACGGGCATACAGGTTGACCGACAACGATATAAATCGGAATCAAAAACTATGTGTGGAATTGTTGGCGCGATCGCGCAACGTGATGTAGCAGAAATCCTTCTTGAAGGTTTACGTCGTCTGGAATACCGCGGATATGACTCTGCCGGTCTGGCCGTTGTTGATGCAGAAGGTCATATGACCCGCCTGCGTCGCCTCGGTAAAGTCCAGATGCTGGCTCAGGCAGCGGAAGAACATCCTCTGCATGGCGGCACCGGTATTGCTCATACTCGCTGGGCGACCCACGGTGAACCTTCAGAAGCTAATGCGCATCCGCATGTTTCTGAACACATTGTGGTGGTGCATAACGGCATCATCGAAAACCATGAACCGCTGCGTGAAGAGTTAAAAGCGCGTGGCTATACCTTCGTTTCTGAAACCGACACCGAAGTGATTGCACATTTGGTGAACTGGGAGCTGAAACAAGGCGGTACTCTGCGTGAGGCTGTTCTGCGTGCTATCCCGCAATTGCGTGGTGCGTACGGTACAGTGATCATGGACTCCCGTCATCCGGATACCCTGCTGGCGGCACGTTCTGGTAGTCCGCTGGTGATTGGCTTGGGCATGGGCGAAAACTTTATCGCTTCTGACCAGCTGGCGCTGTTGCCAGTGACTCGTCGCTTTATCTTCCTTGAAGAGGGCGATATTGCGGAAATCACTCGCCGTTCGGTAAACATCTTCGATAAAACTGGCGCGGAAGTAAAACGTCAGGATATCGAATCCAATCTGCAATATGACGCGGGCGATAAAGGTATTTACCGTCACTACATGCAGAAAGAGATCTATGAACAGCCAAACGCGATCAAAAACACCCTTACCGGGCGCATCAGCCACGGTCAGGTTGATTTAAGCGAGCTGGGACCGAACGCCGACGAACTGCTGTCGAAGGTTGAGCATATTCAGATCCTCGCCTGTGGTACTTCTTATAACTCCGGTATGGTTTCCCGCTACTGGTTTGAATCGCTGGCAGGTATTCCGTGCGACGTCGAAATCGCCTCTGAATTCCGCTATCGCAAATCTGCCGTGCGCCGTAACAGCCTGATGATCACCTTGTCACAGTCTGGCGAAACCGCGGATACCCTGGCGGGCCTGCGTCTGTCGAAAGAGCTGGGTTACCTTGGTTCGCTGGCAATCTGTAACGTTCCGGGTTCTTCTCTGGTGCGCGAATCCGATCTGGCGCTGATGACCAACGCCGGTACGGAAATTGGCGTGGCCTCCACCAAAGCATTCACCACCCAGTTAACTGTGCTGTTGATGCTGGTGGCGAAACTGTCTCGCCTGAAAGGTCTGGATGCCTCCATTGAACATGACATCGTGCATGGTCTGCAGGCGCTGCCGAGCCGTATTGAGCAGATGCTGTCTCAGGACAAACGCATTGAAGCGCTGGCAGAAGATTTCTCTGACAAACATCACGCGCTGTTCCTGGGCCGTGGCGATCAGTACCCAATCGCGCTGGAAGGCGCATTGAAGCTGAAAGAGATCTCTTACATTCACGCTGAAGCCTACGCTGCGGGCGAACTGAAACACGGCCCGCTGGCGCTGATTGACGCCGATATGCCGGTTATCGTCGTTGCGCCGAACAACGAGTTGTTGGAAAAACTGAAATCTAACATTGAAGAAGTTCGTGCGCGTGGCGGTCAGTTGTATGTCTTCGCCGATCAGGATGCGGGTTTTGTGAGCAGTGACAACATGCACATCATTGAGATGCCGCATGTGGAAGAGGTTATTGCACCGATCTTCTACACCGTTCCGCTGCAACTGCTGGCTTACCACGTTGCGCTGATCAAAGGCACCGACGTTGACCAGCCGCGTAACCTGGCAAAATCGGTTACGGTTGAGTAATAAATGGATGCCCTGCGTAAGCGGGGCATTTTTCTTCCTGTTATGTTTTTAATCAAACATCCTGCCAACTCCATGTGACAAACCGTCATCTTCGGCTACTTTTTCTCTGTCACAGAATGAAAATTTTTCTGTCATCTCTTCGTTATTAATATTTGTAATTAACTGAATATAAACGCTTATTTAAATCAGACTGAAGACATTCTCTCTCTGTCATAAAACTGTCATAAACCTTACATATAACTGTCACCTGTTTGTCCTATTTTGCTTCTCGTAGCCAACAAACAATGCTTTATGAATCCTCCCAGGAGACATTATGAAAGTTATGCGTACCACCGTCGCAACTGTTGTCGCCGCGACCTTATCGATGAGTGCTTTCTCTGTGTTTGCAGAAGCAAGCCTGACAGGCGCAGGTGCAACCTTCCCTGCGCCGGTGTATGCCAAATGGGCTGACACTTACCAGAAAGAAACCGGTAATAAAGTTAACTACCAGGGTATCGGTTCTTCCGGTGGCGTAAAACAGATTATCGCAAATACCGTTGATTTCGGTGCTTCTGACGCGCCGCTGTCTGACGAAAAACTGGCTCAGGAAGGTCTGTTCCAGTTCCCGACCGTGATTGGCGGCGTGGTGCTGGCGGTTAACATTCCGGGGTTGAAGTCTGGCGAACTGGTGCTGGACGGTAAAACCCTCGGCGACATCTACCTGGGCAAAATCAAGAAGTGGGATGATGAAGCCATCGCCAAATTGAATCCGGGCTTAAAACTGCCGTCACAGAACATTGCTGTAGTACGCCGCGCAGATGGCTCCGGGACTTCCTTCGTCTTCACCAGCTACCTGGCGAAAGTGAACGAAGAGTGGAAAAACAACGTTGGTACTGGCTCTACCGTAAAATGGCCGATCGGTTTGGGCGGTAAAGGTAACGACGGTATCGCCGCGTTCGTTCAGCGTCTGCCAGGTGCAATTGGTTACGTTGAATATGCTTACGCTAAGCAGAACAACCTGGCGTACACCAAATTGATCTCCGCTGATGGTAAACCGGTTAGTCCGACCGAAGAAAACTTCGCTAATGCAGCAAAAGGCGCAGACTGGAGCAAAACCTTCGCTCAGGATCTGACCAACCAGAAAGGCGAAGATGCATGGCCTATTACCTCAACCACGTTCATTCTGATCCACAAAGATCAGAAGAAACCAGAGCAGGGCACAGAAGTGCTGAAATTCTTCGACTGGGCGTACAAAACCGGGGCTAAACAGGCGAACGACCTGGATTATGCCAGCCTGCCGGATAGCGTAGTGGAACAGGTTCGCGCTGCGTGGAAGACCAATATTAAAGACAGTAGCGGTAAGCCGCTGTACTAATAAAACTCCAGGCCGGATAAGGCATTAACGGCTTATCCGGCATTACAAAATGACTTTGTAAACGCGTTTAACTGAAGAGTAACTTATGGCTGCAACCAAGCCTGCTTTTAACCCACCGGGTAAAAAGGGCGACATAATTTTCAGCGTGCTGGTAAAACTGGCGGCGCTGATTGTGCTATTGATGTTGGGTGGCATTATTGTCTCTCTGATCATCTCCTCCTGGCCGAGCATTCAGAAATTTGGTCTGGCTTTCCTGTGGACCAAAGAGTGGGATGCGCCGAACGATATCTACGGGGCGCTGGTGCCGATCTACGGTACGCTGGTGACCTCGTTTATCGCGCTGCTGATCGCCGTCCCGGTGAGTTTCGGTATCGCCCTGTTCCTGACCGAGCTTGCTCCTGGCTGGCTGAAGCGCCCGCTGGGTATCGCCATTGAGCTGCTGGCAGCCATTCCAAGTATCGTTTACGGCATGTGGGGCCTGTTTATCTTTGCGCCGCTGTTCGCCGTTTACTTCCAGGAGCCGGTCGGCAATATCATGTCGAATATCCCGATTGTTGGCGCGCTGTTCTCTGGCCCCGCATTTGGTATCGGTATCCTTGCGGCAGGCGTGATCCTCGCCATCATGATTATTCCGTACATTGCGGCGGTAATGCGCGATGTGTTCGAACAAACCCCGGTGATGATGAAAGAGTCGGCCTACGGTATTGGCTGCACCACCTGGGAAGTTATCTGGCGTATCGTTCTTCCGTTCACCAAAAATGGGGTTATCGGCGGCATCATGCTGGGGCTGGGGCGTGCGCTCGGTGAAACCATGGCGGTGACCTTTATCATCGGTAACACCTACCAGCTCGACAGCGCCTCGCTGTACATGCCGGGCAACAGTATCACCTCTGCGCTGGCGAACGAATTTGCCGAAGCGGAATCCGGTCTGCACGTTGCTGCACTGATGGAACTGGGCCTGATCCTGTTTGTGATTACCTTCATCGTCCTCGCCGCATCGAAGTTTATGATTATGCGCCTGGCTAAGAATGAGGGGGCACGCTAATGGCTATGGTTGAAATGCAAACCACTGCGGCGCTGGCTGAATCCCGCCGTAAAATGCAGGCGCGTCGCCGCCTCAAGAACCGTATTGCGCTGACGCTCTCGATGGCGACGATGGCCTTCGGTCTGTTCTGGCTGATCTGGATTTTAATGTCCACCATCACCCGCGGTATCGACGGTATGTCGCTGGCGCTGTTCACTGAAATGACGCCGCCGCCCAATACGGAAGGCGGTGGTCTGGCGAACGCTCTGGCGGGTAGCGGGCTGTTAATTTTGTGGGCCACGGTATTTGGTACGCCGCTGGGCATTATGGCGGGGATTTACCTGGCTGAATATGGTCGTAAATCCTGGCTGGCAGAAGTGATTCGCTTCATTAACGACATTCTGCTCTCCGCGCCGTCGATTGTGGTTGGTCTGTTTGTTTACACCATCGTGGTGGCGCAAATGGAGCACTTCTCTGGCTGGGCGGGCGTGATTGCCCTGGCGCTGTTGCAGGTACCGATTGTTATCCGCACCACCGAGAACATGCTGAAACTGGTGCCGGACAGCCTGCGTGAAGCGGCGTATGCGCTGGGTACACCGAAGTGGAAGATGATCTCCGCGATTACGCTGAAAGCGTCGGTGTCCGGGATCATGACCGGTATCCTGCTGGCGATTGCCCGTATTGCTGGTGAAACCGCGCCGCTGCTGTTTACCGCGCTTTCCAACCAGTTCTGGAGCACGGACATGATGCAGCCGATCGCCAACCTGCCGGTGACGATCTTTAAGTTTGCGATGAGTCCGTTTGCGGAATGGCAGCAACTGGCCTGGGCCGGGGTATTGATCATCACCCTGTGCGTACTGCTGCTGAACATTCTGGCGCGCGTTGTTTTTGCGAAGAATAAACACGGTTAACACTTTGCCGGATGCGGTGTAACGCCTTATCCGGCCTACGGTAAGCCTGATTAGCGAAGTGCATCAGGCACGATGAGGAAAAGATTGCAATGAGTATGGTTGAAACTGCCCCGAGTAAAATTCAGGTTCGTAATTTGAACTTCTACTACGGCAAATTCCATGCCCTGAAAAACATCAACCTGGATATCGCTAAAAACCAGGTGACGGCGTTTATCGGGCCGTCCGGCTGCGGTAAATCGACGCTGCTGCGTACCTTCAATAAAATGTTTGAACTGTACCCGGAACAGCGTGCAGAAGGTGAAATTCTGCTCGATGGCGACAACATCCTGACCAACTCTCAGGATATCGCCCTGCTGCGTGCGAAAGTGGGCATGGTGTTCCAGAAACCGACGCCGTTCCCGATGTCCATCTACGACAACATCGCCTTTGGCGTTCGTCTGTTTGAGAAGCTCTCCCGTGCCGACATGGACGAGCGCGTGCAGTGGGCATTGACCAAAGCCGCATTGTGGAACGAAACCAAAGATAAATTGCATCAGAGCGGTTACTCTCTCTCTGGTGGTCAGCAACAGCGTCTGTGCATTGCGCGTGGTATCGCCATTCGCCCGGAAGTGCTGCTGCTCGACGAACCGTGTTCGGCACTCGACCCCATCTCTACCGGGCGTATTGAAGAGCTGATCACCGAACTGAAGCAGGATTACACCGTGGTGATCGTCACCCACAACATGCAGCAGGCTGCGCGTTGTTCCGACCACACGGCGTTTATGTACCTGGGCGAATTGATTGAGTTCAGCAACACGGACGATCTGTTCACCAAGCCAGCGAAGAAACAAACAGAAGACTACATCACCGGTCGTTACGGTTGATTCAGGAGTGCGTTATGGACAGTCTCAATCTTAATAAACATATTTCCGGCCAGTTCAACGCCGAACTGGAAAGCATCCGCACGCAGGTGATGACCATGGGCGGCATGGTGGAGCAGCAGCTTTCTGATGCAATCACCGCGATGCATAACCAGGACAGCGATCTGGCGAAGCGCGTCATCGAAGGCGACAAGAACGTCAACATGATGGAAGTGGCGATCGATGAAGCCTGCGTGCGCATTATCGCCAAACGTCAGCCGACGGCGAGCGACCTGCGTCTGGTTATGGTGATCAGTAAAACCATTGCCGAGCTGGAGCGTATTGGCGACGTGGCGGACAAAATCTGCCGTACTGCGCTGGAGAAATTCTCCCAGCAGCATCAGCCGTTGCTGGTAAGTCTGGAGTCGCTGGGCCGTCATACCATCCAGATGCTGCACGACGTGCTGGACGCGTTCGCGCGGATGGACATTGACGAAGCGGTACGTATTTATCGTGAAGATAAAAAAGTCGATCAGGAGTACGAAGGTATTGTTCGTCAACTGATGACCTACATGATGGAAGATTCGCGCACCATTCCGAGCGTACTTACCGCGCTATTCTGTGCGCGTTCAATCGAACGTATCGGCGACCGCTGCCAGAATATTTGTGAGTTTATCTTCTACTACGTGAAGGGGCAGGATTTCCGTCATGTAGGCGGTGATGAGCTGGATAAACTGCTGGCCGGAAAAGACCCGAAAGAGTAACGCTAACTGTAGGTCAGATAAGGCTTTTACGCCGAATCTGGCAATCAGCCCGGTCATACATAGTTACCGGGCTGATACACTTTCTCCCTGAAATATTGCCACACAAACTCACCTCGAAACTCTCCCCAGTGCAATGCAAATATATTATTTCATTTGAATTATTTTACTTTTAATGTAGTGCCCCGTTATAAAATTTTTTTTGTTATTCCTTTCATTTATATCGTTACCCGCACAGAAAATGGAAAAGAAAACAAAAAACCAGGGTAAAAGCCCTATATCGGAACATAAAAAATGAGCGATTTTTTACAGTATTCATAGGTGGTTTAGTCATAATCGTATCAAAACAACACCAAAGTGTTCTTTTTTATACAAAACGGTTATGTATTGTGAGCGGGCGAATAAAAATTGTGTTCAGGAGAAATGATTATGGCTATATCATCATATAGTACAGTTACAGATAAATTTGCTACTCTGACTAAAATGCAAGATGAAAATCTGAATGAAAAAAATAGAACGCAAAAATATTCAGGAAAAATTGGTTTGTCTGTTGATGATGTGGGTAAGTATTCAGTAACTCATAAAGATATAACAAACATTTTAGCTGGTGATAGTCAATCTTTCCTTAAACGAAGTCTTTGGGAATTTATACTCGATCTTTTTCCCATGTATCATATTAAGGAGGCTAAACAAGCCATTATAGATTTCGTGTCGGAAACTGGTGATAAAGCTGATATATTTAATAAAATTAAATCTCTCGCCGATCAAGATCAACAATGGCGCTTTAATGCGACGACAGAATTTATTGTAGATGAAAATAAAGATATTATTGTTAGTAGAGTATTTAAAATAAATATTAATGCGCAAGATCATCATATTGATGCTGAAAAAAAGACAATGCATTCTTTATTTTCAGAAAAAATCAGTTTTGATATTTATAAGCATGATATTCATTTTGATGAGAAAGCTTTTCAATCAGGGATGTTGAAAATACAGTTCCCAAATGATAATGAAAAGCTTAGCGTATATTTAAAAAATAAAATCCCCTTTGAAAATATCACAATTGATTTATCTGCACTGGAAAAAGAAGCCCTGGCATCTTTAAAATATTGTAACTTTAAAAATGTGACATTCACTGGTAATATATCTTACGAAAATCTTAATGGTTCAGTATTTGAAAATTGTTTTTTTGAGGGCTGTAAATTTGAGAATGTGTCACTTATAAGCTCCAGGTGTCGAGTAAAACTAAATAATGAAATACCTATTTACGGCGTGTTTAAAGAGTGTTTTCTGTATCGATGTGAAATAAAAAATTTTAACATAGATACATCAAAAATATACTCTGTAAATCAAGATCCCAATGTGGGTAAGCCAGTTGGTGCATATCTGTTTATGCAATCATTTGTATATGAATGTACTCTTCTGAATGGAGTGTGTAAAAATGCAAGTATTATTGCAAGCAGTTTGTTATGTTGTAAAATAGCAAAGCTTAATGGTGCTGAAATGGATTTCATAGGGACTTCGTTTTATCACAAATATAGATGTGAATTAAAATATGATAATCATTTTTATATGTGTGATTTTAGCTCCTCTGATATGACATGCAAACGAAATGGAATTCGCAAAGATTTACTGGATTTTGATCCCAGAGAATATTTCAAAAAGGATGGAGGTAAACTTAATCTGGATAAACACATTTCAAACCTTATCTACGTTAATCTTTTCCCTAATATGAGTGGCGGTCGTTATATAAATGATAAATACGTTGCTGATGATATAGATAAATATTTAAAACTTAGTAATTGCAATTTACTTAAAACTTGTTTGGGCGAGTCAATCAATGGAATTAAATTGGATGATTGTGCTATTGATCCTTCAACCACTTGGTTAAGTGGTAATCTTGCTGCGAATAGCCAGATTAGAATTCCTGTTTATATGGACATGAAAGGAGCTATAGCTGAAAATGGCATTTCAGATTTCATGGAAAATTTAATGGAAGTTAATTCATGGGTAGAAGAATTCAATAATTATGGCAAGGATGCGATAAGTCATTACGAAAAGGAACTATTATATTTACAATCTTTGTTGGTCAAGCTGGGTAGCTTCAATCTTGATGATGAAGGCAAAAAATATCAACTTAATGGTGAAGCTATCCAGTATATTATATTAAATGTTTTGTACAATATAGAAAAAGATATAGCCAATGAAATAGATATTGATAAAGTGAATTTCATGCATAACCTCTATACTGGATTCTTTTGGCAAAGACATTACGATGAACGTAACTATTTAAAAATAAATCGTTCTGCTATTTCAAACAGCGCAAGATTTCACTTCCACTTTAATTTTAATGATTTGCGGGATATTTACAAAGACTATAATAATAATCATGAAGATGATAATTTTGATAAAATGCAAAAGATTTTTTTAGCATTGAATGAATTTAAGGAAAGAACGGAAATAAATTACAGGGATTATAGGAAAGTATCAAAATATGTAGATGATAAAGTCGATTTATTCTCTAGCATTGAGCAATATTTACGGTGGGTAATTGAGAAAAATAATGACTATAATAAGGAAAATTATGGCGATATAAAAGACAAATATGCCAAACTTATTGTCGAAAGAAATGATTTAGTCGATACTAAGGATCAATTGATTAAAGAGGATTTTTACTTAAATAATAAAGACAATAAAGATAAAAAAGATGCGGAAAGAATTAATGAGATTAAGGGGATAATAAAGGTGATAGATGGAAAAATACCAAACATAAGTAAAGAGATTCTACATCTTAAGGATGAAACAGAGAGATTGGAGAAAGAGTATCAACAAGAAAATACACTTAATGATGTAGTTCAAAATATCAGGAGTTGGCTAAAAGAAAATGAAAATATGGTGAAAGCTATTAAGAAAATTGATACTGAATAACATGGCGAATAAATAAACGGATCAAGTCGTTCCTGTGATAATGAGGTCATGCGAAAAGACGCTTACTCATCAGTAATCTGGTGTACTTTAATTAAACCAGTGTAGTTGATGTGTAAGCGTTGATGTTGGGAGACGATTAAATGGTTATATCACTACTACGCCCTTTCCAGACGACGTATAAGAGTGCAACATGTTGAGTTTTCCGAGTGAATGGTGCATTTTATTAACCGAGCCATTTGAATCAACCAACGAAAGAAACAGACTGGAATAATAAGTCTGTATTTATTATTCATCGCAATCGTACTCTACGGTTTTATACTGCTGAAATGAGACTGCTTCCAGCAGTTGTGGATGATCCTTGGGCGACAGTCATAGTCTGGTGTCAGGATTCACAAATGACCTGTTTCCTGACATGAATATAAACACAACATAGAGTGCGGTAGTTAATCTGAATAATCTATAGTCGGCTATTCAACACAAAACAACATTATTGATTCTTTATAAGAAAGAATCTCGCCATCATTTTTATATAAATCATTATTAAGAAAATCCAGAAGCTCTTGCCTTACACTATAAATATTAGCCTTATGGTCTACCAACGATAATAATATATCCTTAACGCCTTTTAATTTTATATCTTTATCAGATATTGTATTAAGTGTGAAGATGATATTACGTTTATTATAACTGGAGAACCAATATTTTAGAATGTTATTCGTCCACTTTGTTGGTGTCTTAATTAGTTGCGCTGTTGTTGTTTTTACATTATTAAATGTAGAACCGCTAAAATTTGTCCCGACGCACGAAATGAAATTCATCTCTGAATTGTCAAAATTGCAATTCTTTATCTCACACATATCAAGATTAACATCATGAAATGTCGAATATTTCATGTTTGCATGTGAAAATAAACATGCAATAAACGTTATATATTGCAACCTGGCATTACAAAAAGATTTATTTTTAAAATCAAAACAACCGGTTTTTTTTATTTTGAAATTGTTATTATATCTGCAATGTAAAGAAATCATGTTTTTTATTAACTGATAACACCATTGTGATGATTCTGGTAATTCATAGGGATATAAATGGAAGTTTTCATCGAGTATAACCTGTGCATTATGGTTGTTTATTGAAGATATATGGAAGCTATCATTTGTTAAAGCTATGGTTGTGCTAAAATTATGGTGGTGATCAGCACTCATGAAATCAAATGTAACAATGTCGTTGTTTCCTTTCTTTTCTTTGTAATATGCGTTTAAAAAAGAAATATTTTCGATCTGTTCATCAGTTAATGTAAATGGCATTTCGTCATCAAAGAAAGCGTAATCGGCATTTGGGAGTGGAATACTCTCAGTTGAGCATAGTTTTAATAAAAAAACATGAAAACAATGAAACTTGTTTTTATACATAAGAGAACTTAATCGCTGTTGTATCTTCTGTAGTTGTCCTTTGGGAAATAAATGCTGTAAATTTGAAAATGAGCCATCTAAAATATATTTATATGTAAAAAGGTCCTCTCTCTGACCAGTTATCAAAAAATCGTCAGGTGATTTAGAAAAACGATTGAGATGACATAAATATTCCATTTGCTCCGTGTCTATATACTTATGGGGAACTACGTAGTTTGGTGGTGTGCCAATAAGATTATCCATAAATCACCTTGATAAAAGTTAATAAAATCTCTTTATTTTAACCTCGACAATAAAAGCGGCTATAAAAAATCGCTCATTTTCTGATGCTGCGGTTAACCCGTGGAATGTACCGTTAACCCCCTAAAATTTGCAAATCCAGGGTGAACACCCTGGGTTAAAATGGAAATAATGAGCTATTTTTTACAGTATTCACCGGTAATATAACTAACACTTGTTGCTAACCTAACTAGCAGTACAGTTAATTAACAACATAGAAGTTATTTATTTTTCAAACAAAACAACTCAATATTGCACGCCGGAGGGTTTATGGCCGTTAAATTAAAACCAGATGTTTTTGTTAATACTAATCCTTTTTTAGACGCAATGAATAAGGAGAGACTTAATCACAAAGGATATTCTGATAAAATTGCTGTAAGTATTAATAATAAGAAATATAATGTAAACTCTAAGGATATTGAAAATATTCTTGATGGCAAAGGGGATTTATTTAAAAAACGTACGCTGTGGGAGTTTGTCCGCGATCTTTTTCCCGGCTCTCATATTAAAGAAGTTAAAGGCTTAATTTACGAATTTGTCACGAAAGTTGATAATAAAGCTGAGGTGTTCGATAAGATTAAATCTCTGGCAAAAATAGAACAACAATGGCGATTTAGTACTAAGACAGACTTCACCACAAATGAAAATAATGAAGTTATTGTGAGTAGATCCTTTAATCTCTACACGGGGGCTACTCCGAATGATGACGAAAAGAAACAGGTTTCTTCAGAGAGATTAACGCTTGATAATTATCTTTATGATTCACATTTTGATAATTCTCCCTTGAATAGATTAACGTTTGATGATTATTCTGTAAAACTTAAGACGCTGATTAAAAATAGAATCCCTATTATTAATACAACAATCGATTTATCATCGTTGTCTAAGGATGTTTTAAATTCATTAAAATATTGTAGTTTTAAAAATGTAATTTTTTCAGGAGTGATAAACAGTCCTAATCTTGAAGGCCCGGTTTTTGAAAATTGTTATTTCGAGGATTGTCAATTCAACAATATACAGCTTTATGAGCCTATTAATAATACTGTGGGGTCCGAAAAAAATAAACCAATAATAGGTATGTTTAAAGGTTGTTTTATTTCTAAATGCAAAATTGAAAATTATAGATGTGAGACGTCTAAAGTCTACAACGTTACACAACCTGTAAGTATTAATGAAAAATTAGGTTCTTATCTTTTTATGCAGTCTTTTGTTCAGGATTGCACAATTCAGGGGGGATATTGTCCTGGTTCGAGTATACTTCTGAGTCATTTTTATAACTGTAATATAGCAGGACTTGATGCTCATAGAATGGATTTTTTAGCAAATTCGTTCAACAAGTCTAACTATGATGATACCAGGGAGCAGGATACCGGAACTGTCTTTTATAATTGTAATTTGAAGCATGTTAAAATAAACAGTGGTCTTAGTGAAGATGGTTCAGATAAATATATGTTTAACCCCGATGATTATTTTTCTGATTATATTGAAAGAAGATCGAGAAATCTTAGGTTAGATGATAATTTTTCGAAATGTATAGATAATATAAAGAAAGGAATTAACTCTTCATTTAGCAAGAACAATACAGAGAACAATAATGTTTTCTTTAAAAATAGTAATTTGATTGGGGCAAATTTAGGCTATTATTACAGTGGAGATAGGTGCAAAGACTGTGCTATTGATCCAAATACAAATTATTCAAAAGATGGTCTTACAGCGCAAAAATACATGTATATGGATCTGGACGGAGCTATAAGTAAAGAACAAATATCTGATTTCTTAAAAAAGGTAAGTGCTATCAATATCGATGTAATAAATTTTTATAATTCCGAGTCAAAGACTAAGGAAAAATATAAAAACGCATTTTTAGAGTTAGAGTCGTTTTTATCAACACTTTATGGTGAAAATAAATCGTACGAGGGAAAATATCATTTTGATAATAGTAGGGTTGATTTTTTTATTTTTAAAGATATGCAGGAAAATGCACAAAATATCATTAACAATATGATAGAAAGTGACCGGATTAAGTTTGTTGAATCTATAATAAATAAAATGATTCTGTCGCCAGATGGAACAATACTTACTGAGAATCTAAAAGAATATGTCCAAAAGCAAATAAAGGAGTCTCATAAAGAATCTGCTACAAATGTAACATTTGATTATAAGGAACTTGCATCCATTTTTGAAGGTGTTGAAGAAAAACAAATTGAAGCGCTATCAAACCAACTGGAACATATAAAATCTTTTAAGACAGATTACGACTCAAGGCTCAATAAGTTTGCTCGCGATTTTCAATATTTATCCAGTGCATTTTCAATTAACAGGCAGGATTTATTAAAAAACTATCAGGAAATAAGAGCTTCCATTACAGATTACGATGACTTATTGCGAGAAATTAAAGAGTTGACCATAAGTCGGGATAAATCAGTAGATGATAAAAGGACTTTATTTGATAAAAAAAGGGACAACTGGAATAGTCAAGAAGTACAGGATGAAGTAAAGGCATTAAATGAGGATATTGCTGACTCTGACAATAAGATACGTTCTAAGCTTACTATTGTTCAAAATCATAGACGCGAGAATCAATATAAAGCTAATAAAAATATCAGTAACGCGATGCTTAATATTCTGGATTGGTTCGAACGGTATCCCGATATTGTGAAAAATATAAACCAGGCTTAACCATACAGAGGGTGAGCGACTGGACGATTAACGACATAAATTATTTATAGGGAATAGACGCTTACTCATCAGACACCTGGTATTTTTTATCTCAAACCAGCGTGACTGATGTGTAAGCGTTGAAGTAAGGAGGCGATTATCGCGTTATCTTCCAGCCGCGTGCCTTCCAGAGTGCAGGCAGCTGCGCCAGCTCGGTAAAGGTGGTGACTTTCGGGTGAACGATCGGTTTATTGTGCGGGTCAGCGCAGAAGTAAAACACTTCCATTCCGGCATCTATCCCTGATTGCGCGCCGGCGCTGGAGTCATCGACCAGAATGCAGTTTTCAACGTTCACATTCATCGCTTTTGCCGCATGGAACATTAATGCCGGATCGGGCTTCCAACGCTGAATGTCGTAACCGCTGAACAGTTTTTCCGGGAAGTAGTGCAGCATGTTGAGTTTGCCGAGCGAATGCTGCATTTTTTTCACCGGGCCATTAGAGACAACGCACATCGGCACGTTAACGCTCGCCAGCAATTCGTTCGCTCCTGCGATGACCTCAAGTTCGGTATCAAACAGACGAGCTACTTCTGCGCGGTAAACGTGCTCGGCATCGGCCTGGATCATCGTCACGCCCTGTTCTTTACTGATGATGTCGATGATTTCGTAGAGTTTTACGCCTTTAAAACGGGTAAAAATCTCTTCCAGCTCAACGTGAATGCCAAATTCCCTGAACATCGTGACATAGGCGCGAGAGCAAATGACCTCGCTATCGACCAGCGTACCGTCGCAGTCGAAAAATACCGCTTCTATCTGGGACATGTCTTTCCTTTATCGTTAGTTTAACGTTTTCGTCATGCCAATTCGCATCACGCAATCGTTGCCGTATAAGCAAATACAATGAAAAAAAGTTATCTTCAGCCGTCCATATTGTCTCATTTTGGTATACGATAGCGACGGATTTTCCCTCCTTGTTCGGAAATAGATAATGAGTCAACAACACACAACCCAGGCTTCTGGCCAGGGGATGCTGGAACGCGTGTTTAAACTGCGCGAACATGGCACGACGGCACGGACCGAAGTGATCGCCGGTTTTACCACCTTCCTGACGATGGTTTACATCGTTTTTGTTAACCCGCAAATTCTTGGCGTTGCTGGCATGGATACCAGCGCCGTCTTCGTCACGACCTGTCTGATTGCTGCATTCGGCAGTATTATGATGGGGCTGTTTGCTAACCTGCCAGTTGCACTGGCACCGGCAATGGGCCTGAATGCGTTCTTCGCTTTTGTCGTTGTACAGGCGATGGGCTTGCCGTGGCAAGTCGGGATGGGCGCAATCTTCTGGGGTGCGATTGGTCTGCTGTTACTGACGATATTCCGCGTTCGCTACTGGATGATAGCCAACATTCCGGTAAGTCTACGTGTGGGCATCACCAGTGGTATCGGTCTGTTCATTGGTATGATGGGGCTGAAAAACGCAGGTGTGATTGTCGCTAACCCGGAAACGCTGGTCAGCATCGGTAATCTGACTTCTCACAGCGTGCTGCTGGGGATCCTCGGCTTCTTCATCATTGCTATTCTGGCCTCACGCAACATTCACGCGGCGGTGCTGGTTTCCATCGTGGTGACGACGCTGCTGGGCTGGATGCTGGGTGATGTCCACTACAATGGCATCGTTTCTGCGCCGCCGAGCGTAATGACTGTCGTGGGTCATGTAGATTTAGCCGGGTCGTTTAACCTCGGGCTGGCAGGGGTGATTTTCTCTTTCATGCTGGTCAACCTGTTTGACTCCTCCGGTACGCTGATTGGCGTGACCGATAAAGCAGGTCTGGCGGATGAGAAAGGTAAATTCCCGCGCATGAAGCAGGCGCTGTATGTCGACAGTATCTCTTCGGTGACCGGTTCGTTTATCGGGACTTCTTCTGTTACGGCGTATATTGAGTCCTCTTCCGGCGTTTCCGTTGGCGGTCGTACCGGTCTGACGGCAGTGGTTGTCGGTCTGTTGTTCCTGCTGGTTATCTTCCTGTCGCCGCTGGCGGGAATGGTGCCGGGATATGCTGCAGCTGGCGCGCTGATTTACGTTGGCGTGTTGATGACCTCAAGTCTTGCTCGCGTGAACTGGCAGGATCTTACTGAATCTGTTCCGGCGTTTATTACCGCTGTGATGATGCCGTTCAGCTTCTCGATTACCGAAGGTATTGCGCTGGGCTTTATCTCCTACTGCGTGATGAAAATCGGTACCGGACGTCTGCGTGATCTAAGCCCGTGCGTAATCATCGTTGCGCTGCTGTTTATCCTGAAGATTGTGTTTATCGACGCTCACTAAAATCGATAGCGCGTTAAAAACCCGCCATGCATGATTGCTGGCGGGTTTTTTATTTAGATCTTAACTCGCTGAATAAACTCACCAAATGCAGTCAATTGCCCGGTCAGGTGGTCCAGCGTACCCTGATCAATCACTTCTCCGGTTTGCGGATCAACTTTGTTCTGAATCACGCCGCCCATAAATTCCGGCTTGTTCATCACCATTGCATCGAGGAAAACCAGAATCTGGCGCAGGTGATACTGACAGCGCGCGCCGCCAATCACGCCCATTGAGCTGGTCTGAATCAACACCGGTTTACCGGCCAGCGGTTGATCTGGCAGGCGGGAAAGCCAGTCGATGGCATTTTTCAGCCCACCCGGTACCGAGTAGTTATATTCCGGCGTGACGATCACCACACCGTCAGCCTGACGGATCTGTTCCGCCAGAGCTTCAACCGTTGCTGGAAAACCTTCTTCCTGCTGTACGTCAGCGTCATACAAGGGAATGTCGGCAATGGAAGGTAACGCATTGACTTCCATGCTCGCCGGAGCAATTTTCGGCAGGGTACGTGCAACCATGCCATTAAATGAGCCTTTGCGCAGGCTCCCCAGTAACGTAACCACCTGCAATTTTTCAGACATGATGACTCCTGTGGTTGTCTATCAATTTGGCGAAAAAGCCTTCACGGTAGAGAGCTGGGCAAAACGCATCATCCGGCTGGTAGGATTGTTGGCGCGACTGTGAATATCGGGCAGGCTTTTCCAGCCGTGTTTGCCATCTAACTCCCAGACACTGAGCTTTTCAATCGTGGGCGTGACCGCCACGGACCACACCAGCACGTCCTCCGCGTCGCATAACGCTTCTACATGATTTACATGAGCACATTTCAGGCGTCCGGCAATGGGCAGCAGCTGCAGATCGCGCGGATCGTCATTCAAAACATCACCGGTTAGTTTTAGCACGCTTCGGCGCAGCGTGATGAGCTGCGCCCGCGCTTCGTTTGGATCATTTTGTTTACTGATCCATAGCGATTCATTGCTGGAAAAGGTGTGGTTATCGGGCGCGTGTGGGCTATGAAACCCGCGCGTCGCACGCTGCAGTTCCATATCGAGGCCACATTCACCTTCGGTTGTTAACGCCACGCCAACCATATTCCCGGCATAGGAAATAGAAAACGAAGGCAAATTTTTATCGCTGAAAACCGGTTTACCTTTCGGCAGGGTGACGATTTCCGGCAATTCGCCAATGCCATACAGCATGAACATCAGTTCTGCGAGTAAACCTCTGGACGCCAGAAAACGGCTTTGACGATGAGGGGGAATGTTTCGGGCTTCTTGATGACACTGGGAGGGGAGACGAACAGAAATCAGATGTCCTTCCGTTAAAATCCCTCGGGCAAAGTGAGTCGCCATTTTTCGCTCCATGCTTAATGGTCCATTATGAATACAAGAGTAATCATTTACTGGAATGATGGACAGACTAAAGCGGCTAAAAGTTCGATTCAGATAAGTTTATTACAACTTTTTTACATTTTATTGTGAAATAGGGTCGCGTTTCATACGATTCGGTTATGCCATCGACGCGTAAAGATGTTTAATGGTTTCCCGTAACCAGACGATCTTCGGATTATGGCTGTTCCGTTTATGCCACAGCAGGGTAAAAGGGACTTCCAGCTTTTTTTGCTGGCTTTCGTCAAACGGGAGAGGAAGAGCAACCAACGGCAGTTGGTGGAGTTGATTGTAGTACTGACAGTAGCGCGGTGCGGTCGCCAGTAGCAGATTGTCGGGCTGTGCTGCCATAAACAGTGACTGCTCGAATTCCGGCAGGCTCATAGCAATCGTGCGTTCGCGCCCCAGCTCCTGTAACACATTGTCCAGCGCCCAGGTATCGCTCTGTTCCCAGCAAATGCTGATATGCGGATAACGTAAAAAGGTGTCCAGATTCCACGTTTCATGCAGTGCCGGATGATCTTTGCGTAACCAGACGCAGGGCACATCACTAAACAGCACTTCATAATCAATGGCTAACGGTAGCGAGCTTAACAGCTCCCGCGAACGGGGATGACTTTCGCGACCGGAAAAACCAATATCCACTTCACCACGAGTAATGGCATCTAAGGAATCGTAATCCCAGTTACGTAATTTGATGGTCGCCTGCGGGTAACGTTGGTAGATCCGTTTCGACAGCGCATTAAGCATGATCATCATTAGCGGTGATTCTGCTGCCAGCTCAAACTTCAGGCCGCGCGGTGTCTGGTGGTGCGGTTTATCCAGCAGCAGGTTGCTCATTTGCATCCACTCCGCCAGATTTTGCTCCATGCTGACCATTAGCGGTGTGGGCGACAGCCCCAGCGGTGAGTTCACAAAGAGCGGGTCGTCAAACCACGCTCTTAACTTTGCCAGCGACTTACTCACCGCCGAAGGGGTCACGTTCATCCGCTTCGCCGCTTTGGTCACGCTGTGCTCCTGCATCAGCAGTTGCAGACAGAGCAGCAAATTGAGATCAAGCGTGGTGATGGATTTCTTCATGAGCGGCAACGGGGCGTCCAGGCGCGACGAACATAATCAGCAACAGGCTCACTATGCTACAGGCAATCAGAATCCCGATCAGCATATTCCATGCGCCGATACCAACCACCGCTGCCAGCCAAATCCACAGTGACGAACCGCAAACCTGCGCAATACCTAAGGTCGAGCTGGCTACGCCCGCGCGTAATGAAAACGGCCCTAACGCCTGACTCATCGCTACGCCAAAACCTACCGAGAAACCGGCGCAAATCAGCGTGATACCAAACAGAGAAACCGCATGGGAAGGTGAAACGGCAAGGGTGATCCCCGCCGCCAGGAATAACACCTGTGAGGTGAGCATCAACGTACGTGGCTTAAAAATTCCCAGCGCAAATGGCGTGGAGAATGAAACGGTCATGCTGACGCCAGCGGTCAGCGCCATAATGGTGGCGTATTCTCCGCGCTCAAAACCCATGATTTCCATCAGCAATACCGGCGATGTATTAACGAAGGTGAGGATCACCGAAACGCTGAGGGTGGTGATAACAACACGGCTGAGGAAAAACCGGTTAAGCAGCGACTCGCTATTTTCTCGTGGTTTGTCCGAAGTTGTGGGGGCCGCAGGGCGCGTTTCTTTTAAAATAAACAAAGACAACATCAGTACCGCGATGCCCATCGTTGCCATCGTCCAGAACAGACTCTGCCACGGGAATTTAAGCATAATCAGGTGTCCGAGCACTGGCGCTAACACCGGAATGATGCAGGTAATGCCGTTGAGTAACGACAGCACTTTAGCCCGACGTCGATCATCCAGTGTGTCGCGTAAAATGGCGAACGCAACCACGTAACAACAGCCCGCGCCCAGCCCCTGTAGAAAGCGCCCTGCAAGAAATAACGTGCTGGTTTCAGCCAGTGAACAGAACACCGAGGCGATAATAAATAGCGCCGCGCCGGGTATGGCGACAGGCTTTCTCCCTGAACGATCGGCCACTTTACCGGCAAATAACATCGCAGCTGCCATGCCCGCCAGATAAACGGAGAACGCAATATGCAACTGCGCTTCGCTGGCATTGAGATCGGCGGCGATGCGCGGTAAACCAACGAGGTACATATCAATCCCGGCGGGATAAAGTAAAACCAGGGCAAAACTACAAATCAAAAAGCGGGACATGGGCTAAAGCGTCCTGATAGTAAGGTGACGCAAAGCATACGTGGTGAAGGAGAATCAGGCGAGTTGCCATTTGGACATAAGTGATTTCCTGACAGGCAAGAAGCCAGCGAAATGGCTGGCTTCTTGAAGGGATCAGCCAAATTTAGGTAACACGTTAAAGACGTTACCGAACCAGCATAAAATTACGGTTATACCAAAGAGAATGACAATCGCCGGAATAAGATTGCCGCCCCAGACCGTGAACATCTGATTGGGAAACTTCTTGCGAGCTTTGATTGCCAGCACTGCGGGAATAATGACCGCCCAGATGGTGGCGCACAGTCCGGCACCGCCGATCCCGTAAATAAAGCCGTTCGGGAAGATCAGATACAACAACGCGGGTGGCAGGAAGGTTAACAGCACGGTTTTGAAACGCCCGGCGTGGGAGTTATCAATCTTAAACAGATCCGCCAGATAATCGAACAATCCCAGCGTGACACCAAAGAACGAACTGGCAACAGCTAAGTTGGAGAACACCAGCAGGCAAAACTCGATAATGCCATGCTGTTTGGTGCCGAGGAACGATTTCACCAGCGAATCAACGTTGCCGCCTGAGGAGATTATCGCCTTAAAGCTTTCGCGCGGAATATTCCCCATCGTGCAATAGAGCCAGAAGAGATAAATCACCAGCGCCAGCAGCGAACCAAAGACCACGCTTTTGATTAGCTTATCTTTGCGTTTGCCATAGCAAATAATCAGGCTGGGAATATTGCCGTGGAAACCAAATGACGCCAGACACACCGGCAAAGCCATAAAGATATACGGGAAATAAGATGTTCCCGCAGTGGTGCTGGTGGCATCGCGCAGAATGGAATAATCGACCTGGAAGAAGAAAGAACCAAACACGATCACAAAGGAGATAATCTTCAACCCGAGGAACAACGAGGTAATACGACTGGCGGCTAACGAGCTTATCCACAATACGCTGGCAACGAAAATGGCTGTGCAGATCCCGACAATACGTGGATTAGCGTGATAACCCAAATTCATTGATATCGTTTCACTAATGATCGCACCATTAGCAGAGATATAGGCATAAGTGAGGATATAGAGAACGAAGGCAACGGTAATACCGCTGATAATGTTCCAGGTGTTACCGATTAAATCTTTGGTGATAGTGTTAAAACTGGAGCCGACGGGATAATTTAAATTTGCTTCTAATAACAATAACCCGGAATGAAGCATTGAAAACCAGGCAATGATAAGGATAAAGGCACCCCAGAAAAACCAGGCACCGGCAAGATCAACAGGTAAAGCAAACATACCTCCACCAATTACTGTACCTGCTATAACCATAACACCCCAAAATGCAGAGTGTTTTTTTTCAGCTTGATCAGTCATGATGCCACCTTTAGAGGAAGGCTATTTTTGTTATTGAGGATGTAGGGTAAGAGAGTGGCTAACATCCTTATAGCCACTCTGAATGTTTTAATTAAACTTCTTTCAGTTTTGCGGTGAAGTGACGCAATACTTTCGGTTCGTAGGTAAAGGTTAACCCTTTAATATTCGCCGCGTTCTCTTTCACATGTTTAAAGGCTTCAATAATGAAGTCCATATGTGTTTGAGTATATGTTGCACGCGGAATGGTTAAACGCAGCAGTTCAGCCGGGCATGGCAGTTGTTTACCGGTTTTCGGATCGCGGCCTAACAGGAAAGAACCAATTTCTACCGCACGGATACCGGCGACTTTATACAGCTCGCACGCCAGCGCCTGTGCCGGGAACTGGTCTGCCGGGATATGCGGCAGCAGTTTACCGGCATCAACGAATGCCGCGTGACCGCCCGCCTGCTGGCAGACAACGCCAATCTCTTCCAGACCATCGACCAGATACTGCACCTGCGCGATACGATAAGCCAGCCAGTCCAGATTCATGCCGTCATACAGACCTACCGCCAGACGCTCCATCGCGCCGCCTTCCAGACCACCATATGTCGGGAAGCCTTCCTGCACCACACAAAGGGTTCTGCATTCGGTGTACACATCAAAGAAGCTGTCGTCTTTCATGCACAGCAAGCCGCCCATCGGCACCATCGCATCTTTCTTGGCGGACATCGCCAGCATATCGGCATATTTGTAGGTTTCGCGGGTGATCTGCTCGATGGTCCAGTCTTTATATTCTGCTTCACGCTGCTTGATGAAATAGGCGTTTTCAGCAAAGCGTGCGGAGTCCATTACCACCGGAATATCGTATTTCTTCGCGATGCTGTACATCGCTTTTAAGTTTGCCAGTGAAACCGGCTGACCGCCTGCGGAGTTACTGGTGATGGTTGCAACGATATACGGCACGTTATTCGGGCCAACTTCTTCAATGCCGCGCTCTAATCCTTCGAGGTCAAAGTTGCCTTTAAAGTCGTAACGCACGCCCGTATCGAAGGCTTCTTTGATATAGACGTTACGCACGGTACAGCCGTTAATCTGGCTATGGCCCTGCGTGGTATCAAAGAAATAGTTAGAGAATGCCACCATTTTGCTGCGATCCAGGCCTTTTTCCTGCTCGCGTTTTTTAATCAGTACCGGAATATAAATTTGCTCTGCGCCACGGCCCTGGTGAGTCGGAATGGTGTATTGATAACCAAAGATATTTTTCACTGACTCGGCTAACGCATAGTAGCTGCGGCTGCCGCTGTAGGCTTCGTCGCCGCGCATCATCGCGGCCTGCATGCTCTGCGTCACCGCCCCGGTGCCGCTGTCGGTCAGTAAATCGATAAACACATCTTCGCTATCCAGCAGGAACGGGTTCATACCGGATTTAATAATTGCTTCTTCACGATAAGCACGAGTGGTACGTTTTACTGGCTCAATAACACGAATGCGGAACGGTTCAGGGAGATGTTTAAAGTTTTCCATTACATAATCCTTCATTTATTTTAATTACAGTGATCCCTGTGAATATTACATCTGCAATATCCATTAATTCGCCAGATATATATGCAAGCACCATCATTTACTAAAACAAGTAAATAAACGAGAGATGGCCTTTGCAAAAGGCAAAATTAAGATATAGCAAACAAATAGATCACATTGAATCTAATCGGTTTGGCTCTGGTGATGGCTACAGAAGGGCAAATCAAGGGCGATGATCGACAATCTTGTTGTCAATATTGAACCATTTTGAGGTCACACATATATGTAAGATATTCATAATGCACTTATCCTCGAAAGACACGAGGCTACAGTATAATACTCAAGAAATTTGTCTATTCTGAAATTGTTTAAATGTGAATCGAATCACAATTAGATATTGGATGTGTTTGTGATAGCTGCCCCATGCAAAATATTAGCAAAAACACATGAATGGATAAATTTTTTAATTTTTATCATTATTGTTGAAGGTGATGGCATTGATTATAGGGGTTCCATTACAAGGAGCAGTTTCCCTCGTTGACGTCGCGGTTTACTCACTTCATTACCAGGTTGATGACCTGATGGGGTAATGACGTAAAAAGACAAATAACTCTATAAATGAGCGAAATTTGATAGTTGGTTTTTAAATAGTAACCTTATTATTACTACAACTTTCATATGAATGAGGGGAAAGAAAATGGTTGATAACGTAACTGTTGGCAGTGTATGTGCACAATCTCCTTCTTTCATGCCTGAGTTGGATGGAGGAAAAAATAAAACTCAATTAATCGTTGACGATATAGTGGCGTATCTTAAAAATCCTTCAGTTTATTCGTTTGAAAAAGAAGGTCCGTTAAATCATTTTTTTAATAATTGTAGCGAGATTGAACCATGGGTTTTAATTGGTGGTGGACTTATTATTATTGTCTCCACATCTGAGCAAGACCCTGAAAGTCTGATTGTAACTGTGGGGGATATTGAAGGAAAGTATGCTACACAGATTCCCGTACCACCTGCGCTTACAACATCCCTCAAAGATATTTTTATTCGCCCTCATACGAACGCAGATGATGAGAGTTTTACTAAAGAGCAGAAAAAAGCTAATAGTAAATATGATATTGTAGATTATAACTGTAAGGTTTATTTTAATGAAAAACCAGAAGATTTAGTCGTGTGCAGGCATATTTCGCTGCAGTATTGTATAGATTCAATGAATGAAAATACAGGTAAAGTTCCATTGAAGGAATGCTATTCAACTCCAGAAGGGATACAGCAACATTTTCCATACGAGCTTGATCAGCAATTTGATAATCTAATAAACAATCCACCACCAGGTACATGCGTCGTTGCCAGTGACAAGTTCGGGGAGATATTATCTGTCTTCTTTCACAGAATGGAAAAAGAGAAGTTAACGCATATGGCGGCAATCGTTAAATCTCAAAAACACGCTATGGCCGTCCGCTTGAGGATAAAACAAACGCCTGCCGGCGAAACTGAATATGTTGTATCCTTTTATGATCCTAATGCAACCAATACTGCAGTACGCTATAAAGCAAAAAACTGTGATTCTTTTGGGTCATTACAATCATTTATAAATATTGAGTTGGCGAATATAAAATGGGTAAAAACAGAGATTTGCTCCGAGTGTGTAGGCATAATTCCTTATCTCCCTCGAGAGCAGGCCCATTTATTAAGTGGTATAGACAATGAATTGCAACCACCATTATCACCATCAGCATTATATCTATTAATGCAAATGGGGACGTATGAAAATATTGTTCTTTTTTTCGATAAGTTAAGAAATTCCCAAGAAATGACAGTATCAAAGGTTCTTGAGATTCTTGCTGCTAAAGGACCAGGGGGAACATATGGGTTATGTATGTCACTGCAACACGATAATCTTAATAAGATTAATGAATATATAACAAATTTAAAAGAGTTGGCCAGAAAATTTAACTTTAGCCGGGAAGACCTGGAAACTCTACTCCTTGCGAAAGATAACCGTGGTGTGAGCGCGATTTCTGTAGCTTTATCAAAAAATAAAAAAGAAAGTGTCAAGGTATTGTTCTTGGCGATAGATGACTTTGAGAAAGAGTTTGGAGTAAATAAAAATGAAATACTTCATAGTGTAGGAAAAGAAATAGACTCAATTTATGATTTAAATAGCGCTATTAGGACCAATAATTATAATGTTGTTAATATATTGCTCGCCAATATAAAAGCCAAAATGTTTAAAAATGAAATAAATAAAGAAGATATATTGAAACTGATGGCAGCAAGAGAAAAATGGACGGGGGAGTCAGACAAATGGACGAAGGCATCAGGCTTATATTCTGCGATAGTGAAAGGGTATACGGAGATTGTTGCCGCCTGGATGGAGACAGCTGATGTGATAGCCAGCCATTATGAAAATGATAAAGATGTGGTGAGAGAACTACTGTCGCTGAGCAGAAATAATGCTGTCTGCTCTTTGCATATTGCAAGCTTTAAGAAAATGAGTAAAGAGGTCATTGACGTATATCTGAATGCGGCGATTCGCCTGACGTTGCAACACGGGTTCTCTTTCGATGAAATTGTGGAGCAGTTTACCCGTGACTTTGATGGCAAGTCATTCTCTCATGTGGTAAATAACGGGGATGATATACATATGGGACTCTGGCTGAAAATATTCAAAATTGTAGTTGGTGAAAATGAAAATTACCTTAAAGATGTGATGATGCAGCTGGAAGAAAAGAATAATGAAGGTAAATCTGTAATAAGTCTGGCAAATGGCAATCCTGTACTTAAAGAACTATTCTGGAAAGCAGTAGACGAATTTAACTTTCCGCAAGAGGAGCTTAATAGGTTAAAGCAATATCGTTCTCTGTAAAGACAGGACTGCAAGGTGTTTAAAGTCGCTCCAGCCAGTAGCAAATGCAGTTTTGGTGCAGGATGCTCATAAAAAAACAAGCGCTGTTCCGTTCTGATAGTTAGTTTCCCCAGAACGGAACAGTGCCCTTTATATCAATTTAGACGAGTTACTTACCAATACAGAAGCTGGAGAAAATCCGCCCCAGCAGGTCATCAGAGGTAAACTCCCCGGTGATTTCGCTTAAGTTCTGCTGTGCCAGGCGCAACTCTTCCGCCAGCAGTTCGCCCGCCCAGGAACCCAACAGTTGCGCTTTACCTTGCTGCAAATGCTCCGCTGCCTGTTCCAGCGCCTGTAAGTGGCGACGGCGCGCCAGGAAGCCGCCTTCCATATTGGTGTCAAAGCCCATGCTCTGTTTGAGATGGTTACGCAGCACGTCCACGCCTTCGCCAGTCCTTGCCGAGAGACGAATCAACGCATGACCGTTCACTTCACTCATTCCCAGCGTTTCGCCGGTGATATCGGCTTTATTGCGCACCACGGTGATCGGCAGTTTCGCTGGCAGGCGGGCGATAAATTCCGGCCAGATCTCTGCCGGATCAACGGCGTCTGTCGTGGTGCCATCGACCATAAACAGCACGCGGTCGGCCTGTTCAATTTCCTGCCACGCGCGCTCGATACCAATGCGTTCCACTTCATCGCTGGCTTCACGTAGCCCGGCGGTGTCGATGATATGCAGCGGCATTCCGTCAATGTGGATATGCTCACGCAACACGTCACGCGTAGTTCCGGCGATATCGGTTACGATTGCTGCTTCACGGCCCGCCAGCGCGTTTAACAGGCTCGATTTACCGGCGTTAGGACGTCCAGCAATCACTACTTTCATCCCTTCGCGCAACAAGCTGCCCTGACGCGCTTCGGCGCGTACCGCGTCGAGATCGGCAATTACGTCATTGAGCTGGGCTTCAATTTTGCCGTCGGAGAGGAAATCGATCTCTTCATCAGGGAAATCAATTGCCGCTTCGACGTAAATGCGCAAGTGGGTGAGGGCTTCCACCAGATGGTTGACCCGTGCGGAGAATGCGCCTTGCAGCGAGTTAAGTGCCGAACGGGCCGCCTGTTCCGAACTGGCGTCGATAAGATCCGCAATCGCCTCGGCCTGGGCTAAGTCGAGTTTATCGTTAAGAAACGCGCGTTCGGAAAACTCACCAGGGCGAGCAATCCGCAGGCCGGGAATGGTCAGAATGCGTTTTAACAGCAGGTCGAGGATCACCGGACCGCCATGACCCTGCAGTTCCAGCACATCTTCGCCGGTGAACGAGTTCGGGCCAGGGAACCATAGCGCAATCCCCTGATCGAGCACGCTGCCGTCGGCGTCTTTAAACGGAAGATAATCGGCGTAGCGCGGCTTAGGCAGTTTACCCAGCACGGTTTCGGCAACTTCACGGGCTTTGAAGCCGGAGATGCGCAGGATGCCAACGCCGCCACGTCCCGGAGGCGTGGCCTGGGCTACGATAGTGTCATTATCGCTCATGATGTTCCTGTTGCTTTGTGTGGCGGATGCGCGGTGCTTATCCGCCCTACGAAAAGAAAAAAGGCGGTCAACTGACCGCCCTTATTTTAGCGAAAACTCACCGAATCAGGATTTTTTCTTCTCGCGGCTATGCAGGCCACGTTTTTCCAGACCACGGTAAATCAGCTGCTGCTGAATAATGGTTACCAGGTTGCTGACGATATAGTACAGCACCAGACCTGACGGGAACCACAGGAAGAACACGGTGAAGATGACCGGCATAAAGGTCATGATCTTCTGCTGCATCGGGTCGGTCACAGTGGTCGGCGACATCTTCTGAATGAAGAACATCGTTACGCCCATCAGGATCGGCAGGATGTAGTACGGGTCCTGTGCAGACAGGTCGTGGATCCACAATGCAAACGGTGCCTGACGCAGTTCAACGGAACCCATCAGCATGTAGTACAACGCCAGGAAGATTGGCATCTGGATCAGCAGCGGGAAGCAGCCGCCCAGCGGGTTAACCTTCTCAGCTTTGTACAGCGCCATCATTTCCTGACTGATACGCTGTTTGTCATCGCCCAGACGCTCACGCATTGCCTGAATCTTCGGCTGCAGCATACGCATCTTCGCCATGGAGGTGTACTGCGCTTTGGTCAGCGGGTACATGATGCCACGAACGATAAAGGTGATGATGATAATGGAGAAGCCCCAGTTACCCACAAAGCTATGGATCCATTTCAGCAGTTTGAACAGCGGCTGAGAAATGAACCACAACCAACCGTAATCAACGGTCAGATCCAGGTGCGGAGCAACAGCTGCCATTTTGTCCTGGATTTCCGGGCCAACCCACAGGGTGCTGTTCATCGCGCCAGTCTGACCAGGCTGAACCAGTACCGGTTGAGACTTGTAGCCGATAGCGGCGATGCCGTTACCCAGATTAGCGGTATAGAAGTTATTGGTACCGTCGTTATGCGGGATCCACGCCGTCGCGAAATACTGTTGCAGCATTGCCACCCAACCACCTTTCGAAGAGATGTTCAGGTTTTCGTTATCGGCAATGGTATCGAACTTGTATTTCTCGTACTTCTCGTCAGGCGTGGAGTACGCCGCGCCACGGAAGGTGTGCAGTGCGAAGTTGCTGCTTCCGGTATCGAGATGCGGTGGCAGAGTGATGGATTGCTTCAACTGACCAAAGGTGGAGATTTCCAGCGGTTTCTCGCCAGCGTTCTGCACGTTGTAGTTGACGTTGACAGCGTAATCACCACGTTTCAGGACAAACGTTTTGGTAAACGTGTTGCCTGCCGCGTCGGTATACGTCATCGGCACCTGCAGTTCGTTTTGACCTTCAGCCAGCACATAAGCGTCTTTTTCAACGTTATACAGCGGACGCGGGCCGTTAGCCGGATTATCCGGGCCATCACGACCGGTCAGACCGCTCTGTGCCTGATAAATAAACTGCGGTGAAGTTTCCAGCAGCTGGAACGGCTGGGTAGAGTTCAGCTCTTTCGGGTAAGCAGGCAGCAGAGCTTGCTCAACATCACCACCACGGGTGTTGATGGTCAGATCAAGCACGTCGGTCTTAACCGAGATCAGTTTCCCCTGGCCACTGGCCGGTACGCCCTGGTCGGCGGCGCTACCCGCTGCGGTGGTCGTTGTCTGCGTGGTCTGTTGGGCCTGAGGTTGCGGGTTTTTATCCTGCTCCCAGGCTTGCCAGATCATGAAAGACACGAACAGCAAAGCGATGACTAAAAGATTGCGTTGCGAATCCATCGTTAGTGTTCTCTGGTATCAAATGGTCCGGGCGGGACGGGATCGTCACCACCAGGGTGTAAAGGGTGGCATTTTAATACGCGTTTCACCGTCAACCAACTGCCTTTTATCACTCCAAACCTGCGCAATGCCTCAATTCCGTAGCTTGAACAGGTTGGAGTGAAACGACAATGCGGCCCGAGTAGCGGACTAATCAGGCGTTGATAGACCCGAATGAGGGCTATCAGGACCCGCGAGCCAGGCGACAGTGGCGGCGCCATAATTTTTCCAACGCTTCCGAGAGAGCACGGTTATCGAGGTCGGCAACCCCTTTTTTCGCCACCACCACGAAATCCATAGCCGGGAGTTCATGTTGGCGCAGACGGAAGCTTTCACGCGTCAGACGTTTAATCCGATTGCGTTCATGGGCGCGTCGAACGTTTTTCTTGGCGACTGTAAGACCGATACGGGGATGCCCCAGCGAATTCAGGCGGCCGAGAATGGTAATTTGCGGCGTGCCAGCCCGTTGTGGCTGCTGGAAGACGAATGTGAATTGACTGGGAGTTAACAAGCGTAACTCCCTGGGAAATGCGAGCTTAACCACTCAGGGGTTAGCTTTATTACTTAGAAACGGTCAGACGAGCGCGGCCTTTAGCACGACGACGTGCCAGAACCTGACGACCATTTTTAGTAGCCATACGAGCACGGAAGCCGTGAGAACGGTTGCGCTTCAGTACAGACGGTTGAAAAGTGCGTTTCATGGCGATTTCTACCTAAACTTGAATAAATTCAATGGCTTTATTGGATATCCGCCGAAAAATGAAACGATGGACACCGAAGCCATGGGTGATTAAAGAGGCCGGATTGTAATAATTGTACACTCCGGAGTCAATTCTCTTTCCTTATTTACCGCGCTTTTCCGCACCTTTTCGCAGGGAAAATGTACGGCCTCACACCAGTGAAAACCAGCATGGCGCGCCGGGTGGAGGATTATACGGGCTGATGGGTAAAGCGCAAGGATCGTCCTGGATCTTTATTAGATCGATTAAGCCAATTTTTGTCTATGGTCATTAAATTTTCCAATATGCGGCGTAAATCGTGCCCGCCCTGCGGCAGGATCGTTTACACTTAGCGAGTTCTGGAAAGTCCTGTGGATAAATCGGGAAAATCTGTGAGAAACAGAAGATCTCTTGCGCAGTTTAGGCTATGATCCGCGGTCCCGATCGTTTTGCAGGATCTTGATCGGGCATATAACCGCAGACAGCGGTTCGTGCGTCACCCTCATGCAGGGTCTTTTCGACGTACGTCAACAATCATGAATGTTTCAGCCTTAGTCATTATCGACTTTTGTTCGAGTGGAGTCCGCCGTGTCACTTTCGCTTTGGCAGCAGTGTCTTGCCCGATTGCAGGATGAGTTACCAGCCACAGAATTCAGTATGTGGATACGCCCATTGCAGGCGGAACTGAGCGATAACACGCTGGCCCTGTACGCGCCAAACCGTTTTGTCCTCGATTGGGTACGGGACAAGTACCTTAATAATATCAATGGACTGCTAACCAGTTTCTGCGGAGCGGATGCCCCACAGCTGCGTTTTGAAGTCGGCACCAAACCGGTGACGCAAACGCCACAAGCGGCAGTGACGAGCAACGTCGCGGCCCCTGCACAGGTGGCGCAAACGCAGCCGCAACGTGCTGCGCCTTCTACGCGCTCAGGTTGGGATAACGTCCCGGCCCCGGCAGAACCGACCTATCGTTCTAACGTAAACGTCAAACACACGTTTGATAACTTCGTTGAAGGTAAATCTAACCAACTGGCGCGCGCGGCGGCTCGCCAGGTGGCAGATAACCCTGGCGGTGCCTATAACCCGTTGTTCCTTTATGGCGGCACGGGTCTGGGTAAAACTCACCTGCTGCATGCGGTGGGTAACGGCATTATGGCGCGCAAGCCGAATGCCAAAGTGGTTTATATGCACTCCGAGCGCTTTGTTCAGGACATGGTTAAAGCCCTGCAAAACAACGCGATCGAAGAGTTTAAACGCTACTACCGTTCCGTAGATGCACTGCTGATCGACGATATTCAGTTTTTTGCTAATAAAGAACGATCTCAGGAAGAGTTTTTCCACACCTTCAACGCCCTGCTGGAAGGTAATCAACAGATCATTCTCACCTCGGATCGCTATCCGAAAGAGATCAACGGCGTTGAGGATCGTTTGAAATCCCGCTTCGGTTGGGGACTGACTGTGGCGATCGAACCGCCAGAGCTGGAAACCCGCGTGGCGATCCTGATGAAAAAGGCCGACGAAAACGACATTCGTTTGCCGGGCGAAGTGGCGTTCTTTATCGCCAAGCGTCTACGATCTAACGTACGTGAGCTGGAAGGCGCGCTGAACCGCGTTATTGCTAACGCTAACTTTACCGGACGGGCGATCACCATCGACTTCGTGCGTGAGGCGCTGCGCGACTTGCTGGCATTGCAGGAAAAACTGGTCACCATCGACAATATTCAAAAGACGGTGGCGGAGTACTACAAGATCAAAGTCGCGGATCTCCTTTCCAAGCGTCGATCCCGCTCGGTGGCGCGTCCGCGCCAGATGGCGATGGCGCTGGCGAAAGAGCTGACTAACCACAGTCTGCCGGAGATTGGCGATGCGTTTGGTGGTCGTGACCACACGACGGTGCTTCATGCCTGCCGGAAGATCGAGCAGCTGCGTGAAGAGAGCCACGATATCAAAGAAGATTTTTCAAATTTAATCAGAACATTGTCATCGTAAACCTATGAAATTTACCGTAGAACGTGAGCATTTATTAAAACCGCTACAACAGGTGAGCGGTCCGTTAGGTGGTCGTCCTACGCTACCGATTCTCGGTAATCTGCTGTTACAGGTTGCTGACGGTACGTTGTCGCTGACCGGTACTGATCTCGAGATGGAAATGGTGGCACGCGTTGCGCTGGTTCAGCCACACGAGCCAGGGGCGACGACCGTTCCAGCGCGCAAATTCTTTGATATCTGCCGTGGTCTGCCTGAAGGCGCGGAAATTGCCGTGCAGCTGGAAGGTGAGCGGATGCTGGTGCGCTCCGGGCGTAGCCGTTTTTCGCTGTCTACCCTGCCAGCGGCGGATTTCCCGAATCTTGATGACTGGCAGAGCGAAGTCGAATTTACCCTGCCGCAGGCGACGATGAAGCGTCTGATTGAAGCGACCCAGTTTTCTATGGCGCATCAGGACGTTCGCTATTACTTAAACGGTATGCTGTTTGAAACCGAAGGTGAAGAACTGCGCACCGTGGCGACCGACGGTCACCGTCTGGCGGTCTGTTCAATGCCAATTGGTCAATCTTTGCCAAGCCATTCGGTGATCGTGCCGCGTAAAGGCGTGATTGAACTGATGCGTATGCTCGACGGCGGCGACAATCCGCTGCGTGTACAGATTGGCAGCAACAATATTCGCGCCCACGTTGGCGACTTTATCTTCACCTCGAAACTGGTGGATGGTCGCTTCCCGGATTACCGACGCGTTCTGCCGAAGAACCCGGACAAACATCTGGAAGCAGGCTGCGATCTCCTCAAGCAGGCGTTTGCTCGCGCGGCAATTCTCTCTAACGAGAAATTCCGCGGCGTACGTCTGTATGTCAGCGAAAACCAGCTGAAAATCACCGCCAACAACCCGGAACAGGAAGAAGCGGAAGAGATCCTCGACGTTACCTATAGCGGTGCGGAGATGGAAATCGGCTTCAACGTCAGCTATGTGCTGGATGTTCTGAACGCGCTGAAATGCGAAAACGTGCGCATGATGCTGACCGATTCGGTTTCCAGCGTGCAGATTGAAGATGCCGCATCACAGTCGGCTGCCTATGTTGTCATGCCAATGAGACTGTAATGTCCCTCACCCGCTTGTTGATCCGCGATTTCCGCAATATCGAAACCGCGGATCTCGCTTTATCTCCCGGCTTTAACTTTCTGGTAGGTGCCAACGGCAGTGGCAAAACCAGCGTGCTGGAAGCCATCTATACGCTCGGCCATGGTCGGGCGTTTCGCAGTTTGCAGATTGGTCGCGTCATTCGCCATGAGCAGGAGGCGTTTGTTCTCCACGGGCGTTTGCAGGGCGAAGAGCGCGAGACGGCGATTGGCTTAACCAAAGACAAACAGGGCGACAGCAAAGTCCGCATCGACGGTACTGACGGGCATAAAGTCGCGGAGCTGGCGCACCTGATGCCGATGCAGTTGATAACGCCTGAAGGGTTTACTTTACTCAACGGCGGCCCCAAATACAGAAGAGCATTCCTCGACTGGGGATGCTTTCACAACGAACCTGGATTTTTCACCGCCTGGAGTAATCTCAAGCGATTGCTCAAGCAGCGCAATGCGGCGCTGCGCCAGGTGACTCGTTACGAACAGCTACGCCCGTGGGACAAAGAACTGATCCCGCTGGCGGAGCAAATCAGCACCTGGCGCGCGGAGTATAGCGCCGGTATCGCGGCTGATATGGCCGATACCTGTAAGCAATTTCTCCCTGAGTTTTCTCTGACTTTCTCTTTCCAGCGCGGCTGGGAGAAAGAGACAGAATATGCTGAGGTGCTGGAACGTAATTTTGAACGCGATCGCCAGCTAACCTACACCGCGCATGGCCCGCACAAAGCGGACTTACGCATTCGCGCCGACGGTGCGCCGGTGGAAGATACCTTATCGCGTGGGCAGCTTAAGCTGTTGATGTGCGCCTTACGTCTGGCGCAAGGAGAGTTCCTCACCCGTGAAAGCGGGCGGCGGTGTCTCTACCTGATAGATGATTTTGCCTCTGAGCTTGATGATGAGCGTCGCGGGTTGCTTGCCAGCCGCTTAAAAGCGACGCAATCACAGGTCTTTGTCAGCGCGATCAGTGCTGAACACGTTATAGACATGTCGGACGAAAATTCGAAGATGTTTACCGTGGAAAAGGGTAAAATAACGGATTAACCCAAGTATAAATGAGCGAGAAACGTTGATGTCGAATTCTTATGACTCCTCCAGTATCAAAGTCCTGAAAGGGCTGGATGCGGTGCGTAAGCGCCCGGGTATGTATATCGGCGACACGGATGACGGCACCGGTCTGCACCACATGGTATTCGAGGTGGTAGATAACGCTATCGACGAAGCGCTCGCGGGTCACTGTAAAGAAATTATCGTCACCATTCACGCCGATAACTCTGTCTCTGTACAGGACGACGGGCGCGGCATTCCGACCGGTATTCACCCGGAAGAGGGCGTATCGGCGGCGGAAGTGATCATGACCGTTCTGCACGCAGGCGGTAAATTTGACGATAACTCCTATAAAGTGTCCGGCGGTCTGCACGGCGTTGGTGTTTCGGTAGTAAACGCCCTGTCGCAAAAACTGGAGCTGGTTATCCAGCGCGAGGGTAAAATTCACCGTCAGATCTACGAACACGGTGTACCGCAGGCCCCGCTGGCGGTTACCGGCGAGACTGAAAAAACCGGCACCATGGTGCGTTTCTGGCCTAGCCTCGAAACCTTCACCAATGTGACCGAGTTCGAATATGAAATTCTGGCGAAACGTCTGCGTGAGTTGTCGTTCCTCAACTCCGGCGTTTCCATTCGTCTGCGCGACAAGCGTGACGGCAAAGAAGACCACTTCCACTATGAAGGCGGCATCAAAGCGTTCGTTGAATATCTGAACAAGAACAAAACGCCGATCCACCCAAATATCTTCTACTTCTCCACCGAAAAAGATGGTATTGGCGTTGAAGTGGCGTTGCAGTGGAACGATGGCTTCCAGGAAAACATCTACTGCTTTACCAACAACATTCCGCAGCGTGACGGCGGTACTCACCTGGCAGGCTTCCGTGCGGCGATGACCCGTACCCTGAACGCCTACATGGACAAAGAAGGCTACAGCAAAAAAGCCAAAGTCAGCGCCACCGGTGACGATGCGCGTGAAGGCCTGATTGCGGTCGTTTCCGTGAAAGTGCCGGACCCGAAATTCTCCTCCCAGACCAAAGACAAACTGGTTTCTTCTGAGGTGAAATCGGCGGTTGAACAGCAGATGAACGAACTGCTGGCGGAATACCTGCTGGAAAACCCAACTGACGCGAAAATCGTGGTTGGCAAAATTATCGATGCTGCCCGTGCCCGTGAAGCGGCGCGTCGCGCGCGTGAAATGACCCGCCGTAAAGGTGCGCTCGACTTAGCGGGCCTGCCGGGCAAACTGGCAGACTGCCAGGAACGCGATCCGGCGCTCTCTGAACTGTACCTGGTGGAAGGGGACTCCGCGGGCGGCTCTGCGAAGCAGGGGCGTAACCGCAAGAACCAGGCGATTCTGCCGCTGAAGGGTAAAATCCTCAACGTCGAGAAAGCGCGCTTCGATAAGATGCTCTCTTCCCAGGAAGTGGCGACGCTTATCACCGCGCTTGGTTGTGGTATCGGTCGTGACGAGTACAACCCGGACAAACTGCGTTATCACAGCATCATCATCATGACCGATGCGGACGTCGACGGCTCGCACATTCGTACGCTGCTGTTGACCTTCTTCTATCGTCAGATGCCGGAAATCGTTGAACGCGGTCACGTCTACATCGCTCAGCCGCCGCTGTACAAAGTGAAGAAAGGCAAGCAGGAACAGTACATTAAAGACGACGAAGCGATGGATCAGTACCAGATCTCTATCGCGCTGGACGGCGCAACGCTGCACACCAACGCCAGTGCACCGGCATTGGCTGGCGAAGCGTTAGAGAAACTGGTATCTGAGTACAACGCGACGCAGAAAATGATCAATCGTATGGAGCGTCGTTATCCGAAAGCAATGCTGAAAGAGCTTATCTATCAGCCGACGTTGACGGAAGCTGACCTCTCTGATGAGCAGACCGTTACCCGCTGGGTGAACGCGCTGGTCAGCGAACTGAACGACAAAGAACAGCACGGCAGCCAGTGGAAGTTTGATGTCCACACCAATGCCGAACAAAACCTGTTTGAACCGATTGTTCGCGTGCGTACCCACGGTGTGGATACTGACTATCCGCTGGATCACGAATTTATCACCGGCGGCGAATATCGTCGTATCTGCACGCTGGGTGAGAAACTGCGTGGCTTGCTGGAAGAAGATGCATTTATCGAACGTGGCGAGCGTCGTCAGCCGGTAGCCAGCTTCGAGCAGGCGCTGGACTGGCTGGTGAAAGAGTCCCGTCGTGGCCTCTCCATCCAGCGTTATAAAGGTCTGGGCGAGATGAACCCGGAACAGCTGTGGGAAACCACTATGGACCCGGAAAGCCGCCGTATGTTGCGCGTTACCGTTAAAGATGCGATTGCCGCCGACCAGTTGTTCACCACGCTGATGGGCGACGCCGTTGAACCGCGCCGTGCGTTTATTGAAGAGAACGCTCTGAAAGCGGCGAATATCGATATTTAATGGCGTTAACAATGCGAGCGTGCCTGATGCGCTACGCTTATCAGGCCTACGAGACTCCTGCAATATATTGAATTTGCATGTTTTTGTAGGCCGGATCAGACGTTAACGCCGCATCCGGCAAGAAGCTATAAGAAAAGGGCGGAGATTATCTCCGCCCTTTTTATTTCTGCAATCCGCAATTATCATCCCGCAGAACTATACTTTTTGAGTCAACACGTAACGCTCTACAGGTGATTATCATGGGGCTTTTTGATGAAGTTGTCGGTGCCTTTCTGAAAGGCGATGCGGGGAAATATCAGGCCATTTTGAGCTGGGTTGAGGAGCAGGGCGGCATTCAGGTGCTGCTGGAAAAACTGCAAAGTGGCGGTTTAGGTGCCATTCTCTCAACCTGGCTGAGTAATCAACAGGGCAACCAACCAGTTAGCGGCGAGCAACTGGAATCGGCGCTCGGCACAAATGCGGTGTCCGATCTCGGGCAAAAACTGGGCGTGGATACCAGTACAGCTTCCAGTTTACTGGCAGAACAATTGCCGAAGATTATTGATGCACTCTCACCGCAAGGTGAAGTGTCACCACAAGCCAATAACGATCTGCTTTCCGCAGGCATGGAACTGCTGAAAGGGAAACTCTTCCGCTAAGCAAAAGGGGAGCACGCAACGCGCGTTGCATCCCCCTTTTCCCTCGGGTGTTGTACTGATTTTTGAACGGAATCGCGTTAGCATGGGTCAGGAACCAATCTACCTGGGGAACTCATGGCTATCAAACTCATTGCTATCGATATGGATGGCACCCTTCTGCTGCCCGATCACACCATTTCACCCGCCGTTAAAAATGCGATTGCCGCAGCTCGCGCCCGTGGCGTGAATGTCGTGCTAACGACGGGTCGCCCTTATGCAGGTGTTCACAATTACCTGAAAGAGCTGCATATGGAACAGCCGGGCGACTACTGCATTACTTACAACGGTGCGCTGGTGCAGAAGGCCGCTGATGGTAGCACCGTGGCGCAAACCGCTCTCAGCTATGACGACTACCGTTTCCTGGAAAAACTCTCCCGCGAAGTCGGTTCTCATTTCCACGCCCTGGACCGCACCACGCTGTACACCGCCAATCGTGATATCAGCTACTACACGGTGCATGAATCTTTCGTTGCCACCATTCCGCTGGTGTTCTGCGAAGCGGAGAAAATGGACCCCAATACCCAGTTCCTGAAAGTGATGATGATTGATGAACCTGCCATCCTCGACCAGGCCATCGCGCGTATTCCGCAGGAAGTGAAAGAAAAATACACCGTGCTGAAAAGTGCGCCGTACTTCCTCGAAATCCTCGATAAACGCGTTAACAAAGGTACGGGTGTGAAATCACTGGCCGACGTGTTAGGTATTAAACCGGAAGAAATCATGGCGATTGGCGATCAGGAAAACGACATCGCAATGATTGAATATGCAGGCGTCGGTGTGGCGATGGATAACGCTATTCCTTCGGTGAAAGAAGTGGCGAACTTTGTCACCAAATCCAACCTTGAAGATGGCGTGGCATTTGCTATTGAGAAGTATGTGCTGAATTAATCAGTGAACGGGCAAACGGCATGAATGCGTTTGCCCGCAGCGATTAACAATTTCTGGTCGTGCATAAAATCAGGAACTGGAGTGGTGACGTTACTATATCCAGCGTAAGAGTGACTGGCAGCAGCGCATTAACGAGGCCGCGCGGGACGCCATCTGTTGCTTTGTACTCATAAAATCCCACCGTAAAGGGTTGATGGAAAACCATCACGTTTGAGTAATCCGCTTTTTTATTTTTCTGGTGGATTGAGCCTGTCAAACCGTCCAGCATCCATGTACAACGCCGGGTATCACAAATAAAACCATATTGTGTTGCCAGTGCCTTATCTTCTTCGTTGTTCCAGTCGTAATAGAGCGTAATAGCACCAGAGAAATTTTTATTACTGCTGCTTAAAATAAATTTCGCGTTATCAGAAACGGTGATTCTTTCACCATGAATTGCCGGATCGTTCAGCATTTTAACCACCTTATCGCCGCCGGTGGTCAACAGATAGTCCAACGATTCACCAACAAAAACATAGCCTTTCGTACCGTTACTATCTTCTGCCAGCGATAAACCCTTAATCGTGTCTGACCGCCATTGCTCGGCATGTGGACGGCTTGCAGTATTGGAAACCAATCCCCAAGTGATACATCCGGTCAACGCAAATGCCAAAGAACACAAACCGGCAGCCTTAAAAAATCCCTTAAAATTCAACTTCATGATTAATCCTTTAAACGAGTAGCTAAGCCGTTGAAAGCATACTCTTCTTTCCCTCCTGTTTAGCGCCTGACATCCCTTTTCAGATTTCTGCCCGACGCATGTCATTTTTTTATGCATTGTTCTTTTTGTGATCTAAATTGTAGTACAACAATATAAGTTTGTACTACATTACGCACACGGCAAACGCGAACGTCATCACGCTAGTACTACAAAGTTGCCGCGTTATGCATCGATCGGGGTAAAGTAGAGAAGAACATACAGAGCACAAGGACTCTCCATGACTCTCAATAAAACCGATCGCATTGTCATTACGCTGGGTAAACAGATCGTTCACGGCAAATACGTACCAGGCTCGCCGCTTCCGGCTGAGGCGGAGCTCTGTGAAGAGTTTGCAACCTCGCGCAACATCATCCGTGAGGTGTTCCGTTCGCTGATGGCGAAGCGGCTGATTGAAATGAAACGTTATCGCGGCGCGTTTGTGGCACCGCGTAACCAGTGGAATTACCTCGACACTGACGTACTGCAATGGGTGCTGGAAAACGACTACGACCCACGACTTATCAGTGCCATGAGCGAAGTGCGAAATCTGGTGGAACCGGCGATTGCCCGTTGGGCAGCAGAGCGCGCGACCTCCAGCGATCTGGCGCAGATTGAATCGGCGCTGAACGAGATGATTGCCAACAATCAGGACCGCGAAGCGTTTAACGAAGCGGATATTCGCTACCACGAGGCGGTGCTGCAGTCGGTGCATAACCCGGTGTTACAGCAACTTAGCATTGCGATCAGTTCGCTGCAGCGGGCGGTTTTTGAACGAACCTGGATGGGCGATGAGGCCAACATGCCGCAAACGCTCCAGGAACATAAGGCGCTGTTCGATGCGATACGGCATCAGGACGGCGATGCGGCAGAGCAGGCGGCGCTTACCATGATCGCTAGCTCGACACGAAGGTTAAAGGAAATCACATGACAGCTCGCTACATCGCAATTGACTGGGGATCGACCAATCTGCGCGCCTGGCTTTATCATGGCGACCACTGCCTGGAGAGCAGGCAATCAGAAGCAGGCGTCACGCGTCTGAACGGAAAATCTCCGGCTGCGGTGTTAGCAGAAGTGACGACCGACTGGCGTGAAGAGAATACGCCAGTGGTAATGGCAGGAATGGTCGGCAGCAATGTCGGCTGGAAAGTTGCACCGTATTTATCCGTTCCTGCCCGTTTTTCGTCTATTGGCGAACAATTAACGTCGGTTGGCGACAATATCTGGATTATTCCCGGATTATGCGTCTCTCATGACGATAACCATAATGTGATGCGCGGCGAAGAAACACAATTGATCGGCGCGCGTGCTCTGGCTCCTTCCTCTCTTTATGTCATGCCCGGTACGCATTGCAAATGGGTGCAGGCCGATAGCCAGCAAATCAACGATTTTCGCACCGTGATGACCGGTGAATTACATCATTTACTGTTAAATCACTCATTGATTGGCGCAGGTTTGCCGCCGCAGGAAAACTCTGCCGATGCCTTCGCGGCTGGTCTTGAGCGTGGCCTTAATGCTCCCGCCATATTGCCGCAGATTTTTGAAGTTCGCGCCTCGCATGTGCTGGGAACACTTCCCCGAGAACAGGTCAGCGAATTTCTCTCTGGTTTGTTGATTGGCGCAGAGGTTGCCAGTATGCGCGACTATGTGGCCCATCAACACGCCATCACCCTTGTCGCCGGAACATCGCTGACCGCGCGCTACCAGCAAGCCTTTCAGGCGATGGGTTGCGATGTGGCGGCGGTGGCGGGCGACACGGCATTTCAGGCTGGTATAAGGAGCATCGCTCATGCAGTGGCAAACTAAACTCCCGCTGATCGCCATTTTGCGCGGCATTACGCCCGACGAGGCGCTGGCGCATGTTGGCGCGGTGATTGACGCCGGGTTCGACGCGGTTGAAATCCCGCTGAATTCCCCACAATGGGAGCAGAGCATTCCCGCCATCGTTGATGCGTATGGCGACAAGGCGTTGATTGGCGCAGGTACGGTACTGAAACCTGAACAGGTCGATGTGCTCGCCAGGATGGGCTGCCAGCTCATCGTTACGCCCAATATCCATAGTGAAGTGATCCGCCGTGTGGTGGGCTACGGCATGACCGTTTGCCCCGGCTGCGCGACGGCGACCGAAGCCTTTACCGCGCTCGACGCGGGTGCGCAGGCGCTGAAAATATTCCCTTCATCGGCTTTTGGTCCGCAATACATCAAAGCGTTAAAAGCGGTATTACCACCGGACATCGCAGTCTTTGCCGTTGGCGGCGTGACGCCAGAAAACCTGGCGCAGTGGATAGACGCAGGTTGTGCAGGGGCAGGCTTAGGCAGCGATCTCTATCGCGCCGGGCAGTCCATAGAACGCACCGCGCAGCAGGCAGCAGCATTTGTTAAGGCGTATCGAGAGGCAGTGCAATGAAAATCACCAAAATTACCACGTATCGTTTACCTCCCCGCTGGATGTTCCTGAAAATTGAAACCGATGAAGGCGTGGTCGGCTGGGGCGAGCCCGTGATCGAAGGCCGCGCCCGTACAGTGGAAGCGGCAGTTCACGAACTGAGCGACTATTTGATTGGTCAGGATCCATCGCGCATCAATGACTTATGGCAAGTGATGTATCGCGCCGGATTTTATCGTGGCGGTCCAATCCTGATGAGCGCTATCGCCGGGATCGACCAGGCGTTATGGGATATCAAAGGCAAAGTGCTGAATACGCCGGTGTGGCAACTGATGGGCGGCCTGGTTCGCGACAAAATTAAAGCCTACAGTTGGGTCGGCGGCGATCGTCCGGCGGATGTTATCGACGGCATTAAAACCCTGCGCGAAATCGGCTTCGATACCTTCAAACTGAACGGTTGTGAAGAACTGGGGCTAATTGATAACTCCCGCGCGGTAGATGCGGCAGTCAACACCGTGGCACAAATTCGTGAAGCTTTTGGCAATCAGATTGAGTTTGGTCTTGATTTCCACGGTCGCGTCAGCGCGCCGATGGCGAAAGTGCTGATTAAAGAACTGGAGCCGTATCGCCCGCTGTTTATTGAAGAGCCGGTGCTGGCGGAACAAGCCGAATACTACCCGAAACTGGCGGCACAAACGCATATTCCACTGGCGGCGGGTGAACGCATGTTCTCACGCTTCGATTTTAAACGCGTGCTGGAGGCGGGCGGTATTTCGATTCTGCAACCAGATCTCTCTCATGCAGGCGGTATTACCGAATGCTACAAAATTGCCGGAATGGCAGAAGCCTATGACGTGACCCTTGCGCCGCACTGTCCGCTCGGACCGATTGCACTGGCGGCTTGTCTGCATATCGACTTTGTTTCCTATAACGCCGTACTTCAGGAACAAAGTATGGGAATTCATTACAACAAAGGCGCGGAGTTACTCGACTTTGTGAAAAACAAAGAAGACTTCAGCATGGTTGGCGGCTTCTTTAAACCGCTAACGAAACCGGGCTTAGGCGTGGAAATCGACGAAGCTAAAGTTATTGAGTTCAGTAAAAATGCCCCGGACTGGCGTAATCCGCTCTGGCGTCATGAAGATAACAGCGTAGCAGAGTGGTAATTCCTGCCACGTAAGCCCCTCATCGGGCACTAAAACAGCAATACAAAAATATAACCCTCTGTAAATTACAGGGCATGGTGAGCGGCTTCGCTATGCCCAAAATCTGGAGAAAGCTCGCTATGGATATTCCCGTTAATGCAGCAAAGCCGGGGCGTCGGCGTTATCTGACACTGGTGATGATCTTTATTACGGTGGTCATTTGTTATGTTGACCGCGCTAACCTGGCCGTGGCTTCCGCCCATATTCAGGAAGAGTTCGGCATTACCAAAGCGCAAATGGGCTATGTATTTTCGGCCTTCGCCTGGCTTTATACGCTATGTCAGATCCCCGGCGGTTGGTTTTTAGATCGCGTAGGTTCACGCGTGACTTATTTTATTGCGATATTTGGCTGGTCAGTGGCGACTTTATTCCAGGGCTTTGCCACGGGATTAATGTCATTAATTGGTCTGCGCGCGATAACCGGTATTTTCGAAGCGCCCGCTTTCCCGACCAATAACCGGATGGTGACCAGCTGGTTCCCGGAACATGAACGCGCTTCTGCCGTTGGTTTTTATACGTCTGGTCAGTTTGTCGGTCTGGCGTTTCTGACTCCGCTGCTGATCTGGATTCAGGAGATGTTGAGCTGGCACTGGGTGTTCATTGTCACTGGTGGTATCGGCATTATCTGGTCGCTGATTTGGTTTAAGGTTTATCAGCCGCCGCGCCTGACCAAAGGTATCAGCAAAGCTGAACTGGATTACATTCGTGATGGCGGCGGTCTGGTGGATGGTGATGCGCCGGTGAAAAAAGAGGCACGTCAGCCGTTAACAGCCAAAGACTGGAAACTGGTGTTCCATCGTAAACTGATCGGTGTCTATCTTGGGCAATTTGCGGTGGCTTCTACATTGTGGTTTTTCTTAACCTGGTTCCCGAACTATTTAACCCAGGAAAAAGGAATCACGGCGCTGAAAGCAGGCTTTATGACCACGGTGCCATTCCTCGCGGCGTTTGTCGGCGTCCTGCTCTCTGGCTGGGTCGCGGATCTGCTGGTACGTAAGGGCTTTTCACTGGGCTTTGCGCGTAAAACGCCGATTATCTGCGGCTTGCTGATCTCCACCTGCATTATGGGCGCTAACTACACCAACGATCCGATGATGATTATGTGCCTGATGGCGCTGGCATTCTTCGGCAACGGTTTTGCTTCGATTACCTGGTCGCTGGTCTCTTCTCTGGCACCGATGCGCCTGATTGGTTTAACCGGCGGCGTGTTTAACTTTGCCGGTGGTCTGGGCGGCATCACCGTTCCGCTGGTGGTGGGGTACCTGGCGCAGGGTTACGGTTTCGCCCCGGCACTGGTTTATATCTCCGCCGTCGCGTTGATTGGCGCGCTCTCTTACATCCTGCTGGTGGGCGATGTGAAACGCGTTGGATAATCTTTCAACTGTGGAATATGCGCCACACCACTGCGCATAATCCACTTTCTTAAAGCCGGTGCGGTCAGGCATCGGCTTTTTACTATCTTACCGAAGAGTTTTAAACGCAGTTTGCGGGTGGCGCGCCAGTAGGCGGCGTTACTCTTCTCCGGCTGCTTCAGTAACACCGAACGCAGAATCTCTGCGCTATCCAGCGCATAGCTAATCCCCTCCAGCGAGCTGGCGCTGATAAATCCCGCCGCTTCACCAATCAGAAAGGCATTGTCCTTACCGCAGACAAAATCCTGCCAGCGTGAGGGAAACAACACGGTACATTTCTCACTTTTCACCGCTTCGCCAAACTGGAACTGAAAGGCGCTCATTTTCTCTTTCAGTGCTGTGAAACGCGTCTGACCGTCTTTCATGGGATAGGCACCGCCAAAGATAAAATAACCGTCTTTGCTGATACTCCATGAGTAACAGTCAGTTATCGCATTATCAAAGATGCAGGAGTAGAACGGCACCGGATGCTTCTCTGCGAACCACTGCTGGATAGCGACATATTTACGAATTTGATGGTTCGGGTAGAGATGTCGCCGCACCATCGAGTTGGCACCATCGGCACCGACCAGATAGCGGGCAGAAATATGCTGCTCCCAACCGTCTGCACGAAAAATGACATGCCATTTATCATCCTCACGCCAGATTTTTCGACACAGGCTGTCGTGATAAACCTCAACGCTGGCGGGGATCAGAGATTTCATCCACAAGTCGAAAGCATGGCGATTAATATTGATATAGCTTCGCTGGTAGTTACGCGTGAGCAATGCGGCGACGTCGACGGTTTTGACGCTGAAAATCTGCGGGTTGGCGATCACATCGACAGGAAGCGTCAGTCCATCGCGAATAAAAGATCGCTGCGCGTCCGGTGCCAGCAGACCGCCACAAGGTTTGCTGAAACCTTCAGTACCACACTGGTGCTTTTTATCCAGCGCGATCACCTGCATTTTGCCTGCTAACTTTCGTGCCAACGCCGACCCTGCCGGGCCGAGGCCAATAATCGCCACGTCGAAATGTTCCATCTTTTCACTCACATTCATCACGATGGCGAAAGACTATTGTCTGAAAGTGAAGTCCTTGTGAAGTATGATGGCGGGACCCGTTTTGTATCAGGACCGCGCCATGAAACAGATAACCTTTGCTCCCCGTAATCACCTGCTCACCAATACCAATACCTGGACGCCCGACAGCCAGTGGCTGGTATTTGACGTGCGTCCTTCTGGCGCGTCGTTTACCGGCGAGACCATTGAGCGTGTGAATATCCATACTGGAGAGGTCGAGGTTATCTATCGCGCGTCACAGGGCGCGTACGTCGGCGTGGTGACCGTTCATCCGAAGTCAGAGAAATATGTTTTCATCCACGGCCCGGAAAATCCTGATGAAACATGGTATTACGATTTCCATCATCGACGCGGAGTGATTGCTGAAGGCGGCAAGGTGAGCAATCTCGATGCAATGGATATTACCGCGCTGTATACGCCAGGAGCGCTGCGTGGCGGCAGTCATGTACATGTCTTTAGCCCAAACGGTGAAAGGGTGAGCTTTACCTATAATGACCATGTAATGCATGAACTCTGCCCGACGCTGGATTTGCGAAACGTCGGTGTTGCCGTACCTTTTGGCCCGGTCAACGTACAAAAGCAGCATCCGCGTGAATACAGCGGTAGCCACTGGTGCGTGCTGGTGAGTAAAACCACGCCCACGCCGCAGCCTGGCAGCGATGAAATCAATCGTGCTTATGAAGAAGGATGGGTAGGAAATCACGCGCTGGCGTTTATTGGCGACACACTTTCGCCAAAGGGCGAGAAAGTGCCGGAGCTATTTATCGTTGAGTTACCGCAAGATGAAGCTGGCTGGAAAGCGGCAGGTGATGCGCCGTTAAGTGGAACGGAAACAACCCTGCCCGCGCCACCGCGTGGCGTCGTGCAGCGACGTTTAACCTTTACCCACCATCGGGCTTATCCGGGGTTAGTCAACGTCCCGCGCCACTGGGTGCGCTGTAATCCGCAGGGTACGCAAATCGCGTTTTTAATGCGTGATGATAACGGCATTGTGCAACTGTGGCTTATCTCGCCACAAGGCGGCGAGCCGCGCCAGTTAACCCATAACAAAACGGATATTCAGTCTGCATTTAACTGGCATCCGTCAGGAGAATGGTTGGGCTTTGTGCTGGATAATCGAATTGCTTGCGCCCATGCGCAAAGCGGCGAGGTTGAGTATTTAACCGAAAACCACGCCAATCCACCTTCTGCGGACGCCGTGGTCTTCTCGCCGGATGGTCAGTGGCTGGCGTGGATGGAAGGTGGCCAGCTGTGGATCACCGAAACTGATCGCTAAATCAGTTATCAGGCATTCTGGCGGGTGGAATAACCGCATTGGTGGCTTGCGCGTTGGCTTCGCTTTTTTCAACGCGTGAGCGCACCGAGCTGTCTTTGCGGAACACATCCCACGGCAGTAAAAGCGTGTCCATCACAGCGGTAAACGGCATATCGAGAATCGCCAGCGACTTAGTGCCCCAGTTGGTTTCATCGTCGCCAATCATGGTGGCGCTGGCGCGGGTGCCGGGATACGTTCCTTCTTTCCCCCCGGTATGGGACATCACGCTGGAGCATCCTCCGAGTAATGTCATTCCGCTGCATATCATGAACGCTAACAACACATTTCTTATCATAATAAATTCATCTGTTGATCGTGGGTGTTGGCCTGATGAGTTATAGCGATCCCTTGCTGAAAATAACATCATCATTACGTCGCACTGTGGCGGCTATCGCACTTTAACGTTTCGTGCTGCCCCCTCAGTCTATGCAATAGACCATAAACTGCAAAAAAAAGTCCGCTGATAAGGCTTGAAAAGTTCATTTCCAGACCCATTTTTACATCGTAGCCGATGAGGACGCGCCTGATGGGTGTTCTGGCTACCTGACCTGTCCATTGTGGAAGGTCTTACATTCTCGCTGATTTCAGGAGCTATTGATTATGCGTAACTTTGATTTATCCCCGCTTTACCGTTCTGCTATTGGATTTGACCGTTTGTTTAACCACTTAGAAAACAACCAGAGCCAGAGTAATGGCGGCTACCCTCCGTATAACGTTGAACTGGTAGACGAAAACCATTACCGCATTGCTATCGCTGTGGCTGGTTTTGCTGAGAGCGAACTGGAAATTACCGCCCAGGATAATCTGCTGGTGGTGAAAGGTGCTCATGCCGACGAACAAAAAGAGCGCACCTATCTGTACCAGGGCATCGCTGAACGCAACTTTGAACGCAAATTCCAGTTAGCTGAGAACATTCATGTTCGTGGCGCTAACCTGGTGAATGGTCTGCTGTATATCGATCTCGAACGCGTGATTCCGGAAGCGAAAAAACCGCGCCGTATCGAAATCAACTAATTCCCTAAGGCCGCCTTGCGCGGCCTGACATCTCCATGCTCGCCGTCAGGGAGCATATGCGAATCTTCGGATTTGCAGGTACTTACTCGCTTCTTAGAAGGAGAAATGACTATGCGTAACTTCGATTTATCCCCACTGATGCGTCAATGGATCGGTTTTGACAAACTGGCCAACGCACTGCAAAACGCCGGTGAAAGCCAGAGCTTCCCGCCGTACAACATTGAGAAAAGCGACGATAACCACTACCGCATTACCCTTGCGCTGGCAGGTTTTCGTCAGGAAGATTTAGATATTCAACTGGAAGGTACGCGCCTGAGCGTAAAAGGCACGCCGGAGCAGCCAAAAGAAGAGAAAAAATGGCTGCATCAAGGGCTTATGAATCAGCCATTTAGCCTGAGCTTTACGCTGGCTGAAAATATGGAAGTCTCTGGTGCAACCTTCGTAAACGGTTTACTGCATATTGATTTAATTCGTAATGAGCCTGAACCCATCGCAGCGCAGCGTATCGCTATCAGCGAACGTCCCGCGTTAAATAGCTAACTAGCTATTCTCTTTGCCCCGCCATTCTGGTGGGGCTTTTTTTGTCTTTCTTCTTCAACAATGCGTTAATTTTCGCCTGTTTAAGATATTTCGGCACGTTCTTTCCCGTGATAATGTGCGCTATAAGGCAAATCTGCTTCACCGATTCAGCCATAATCCGTAGCAATTAAAATGTTATCTCAAGAGAAATGGACGATGAGTGATATAGCATTAACGGTCAGTATTCTGGCTTTGGTGGCAGTCGTCGGTTTGTTTATCGGCAACGTCAAATTTCGCGGCATAGGATTAGGTATTGGCGGCGTGCTGTTTGGTGGGATCATCGTCGGCCATTTTGTTTCTCAGGCGGGGATGACATTAAGTAGCGATATGCTGCATGTTATTCAGGAATTTGGCCTGATCCTGTTCGTTTATACTATCGGGATTCAGGTAGGGCCGGGCTTCTTTGCCTCATTGCGCGTCTCCGGATTACGCCTCAACCTGTTTGCTGTTCTGATCGTCATCATCGGTGGTCTGGTTACCGCCATCCTGCATAAACTGTTTGATATTCCACTGCCGGTAGTACTGGGGATTTTCTCCGGTGCGGTAACCAATACGCCAGCACTGGGGGCAGGGCAGCAGATCTTGCGCGACCTGGGTACACCAATGGAAATGGTCGATCAGATGGGGATGAGTTACGCGATGGCGTATCCATTCGGCATTTGCGGGATTTTGTTCACCATGTGGATGTTGCGGGTTATTTTCCGCGTCAATGTCGAGACAGAAGCCCAGCAGCACGAGTCTTCACGCACCAATGGCGGCGCGCTGATCAGGACTATCAATATTCGCGTTGAGAACCCTAACCTGCATGATTTAGCCATTAAAGATGTACCGATTCTCAACGGCGACAAAATTATCTGCTCGCGTCTGAAACGAGAAGAAACCCTAAAAGTACCTTCGCCAGATACCATTATCCAACTGGGCGATTTGCTGCATCTGGTGGGGCAGCCAGCGGATTTACATAATGCGCAACTGGTGATTGGTCAGGAGGTTGATACCTCGCTGTCTACGAAAGGCACTGATTTGCGCGTCGAGCGTGTGGTGGTCACCAATGAAAACGTGCTCGGAAAACGTATTCGCGACCTGCACTTTAAAGAACGCTATGACGTTGTTATCTCGCGCCTGAACCGTGCCGGGGTCGAACTGGTCGCCAGTGGCGATATCAGCTTGCAGTTCGGCGATATCCTCAACCTGGTGGGGCGTCCGTCCGCAATTGATGCCGTTGCCAATGTGCTGGGGAATGCGCAGCAAAAACTGCAACAGGTTCAGATGTTGCCGGTGTTTATTGGTATCGGGCTTGGCGTATTGTTAGGCTCTATTCCCGTCTTTGTGCCGGGATTCCCGGCCGCGTTGAAACTGGGGCTGGCGGGCGGTCCGCTGATTATGGCGTTGATCCTCGGGCGTATCGGCAGTATCGGTAAGCTGTACTGGTTTATGCCGCCAAGCGCCAACCTCGCGCTGCGGGAGCTGGGGATCGTACTGTTCCTCTCGGTAGTGGGGCTGAAATCTGGTGGGGATTTTGTGAATACCCTGGTCAATGGCGAAGGGCTAAGCTGGATTGGTTATGGTGCGCTGATCACCGCCGTTCCGCTGATTACTGTTGGCATTCTGGCGCGGATGTTAGCCAAAATGAATTACCTGACCATGTGCGGGATGCTGGCTGGCTCCATGACCGATCCTCCGGCGCTGGCGTTTGCTAATAATCTTCATCCAACCAGCGGTGCGGCGGCGCTCTCTTACGCCACTGTCTATCCGTTAGTGATGTTCCTGCGCATTATCACCCCCCAATTACTGGCGGTGCTCTTCTGGAGTATCGGTTAACTCTTTTCCGGGTGGAGTCGCCGTAAATGGTACTCCACCTGGTATTCGTTGGCATTTCTGAACATTACTGAATAATTCAAAAACTCCCCGCTCTCGCTATATGACAACGAGGTGATCCGCAGCAGTGGCGTGTGTTCCGCTACCTTCATTTGCCGCGCCAGCAGTCTATCGGCGAGCACCGGCGTCAGGCTTTCATAATTACCGCCAATCAGAATCCCGCACTCTTGTTCAATATATTCAAACTTCGACCCTTCCAGATGTTGCAGCGATAGGTTGCGGAACAGTTTTACCGGCATATAGCTGTCTTCCAGCATCAGCGGTTTCCCTTCCACAAAACGAACGCGACGGGAGAAGTAGATCTGCTCGTTGATTTGAATCCGTAGCTGGCTGGCAATGGCCGGAGGCGCAGGCATGATTTCAAAAATCAGCACCTGGCTGGTGACCGTTTTTCCCTGGCGTTTTAACACCTCCACCAGCCCGGTCAGGCTGGCGGTTTGATGCAATACATCTTTACGCACCAGGTAAGTACCGCTGCCGTGGCGGCGGACCACCAGCCCCCACGCCACCAGCAGGTCAATGGCTTTACGGATGGTCATCCGCGATACCGCAAATTCTTCCGCCAGCTTTTTTTCACCGGGAAGAAGGCTGTTTAGCGTGAAATCTGCGGAATTAAGTCGAATTCTTAATCGCTCCGCAATGCTTTTGTAGATCATCTCTAGATCTCTTTTTTGCCTGCAAGCCCGGGTAATGCGCCCACAAGTTCTGCTTAATCGATTGAAAAAAAATCTTTTTTTTAAAGATGTGTTCGATGCTGTGTACCAGTGCTCACAGATGTCTACTTTTTCGCGAAAACGTAGATCTCTACCGCCCAACGAAAAGCATGAAAGCGATCACGAATCCCATTGGGTCGTCATGTTCTGCCGATCGCATCTTCCTATCCTCGCTCCAGGCCTGCCGCATAACCAATCAGGCTTCCTACTTACAGAATTGAGAAAAGAGGATGTGGAAATGCTCAGTCAAATTCAACGCTTTGGCGGCGCGATGTTCACGCCAGTGCTGCTGTTTCCCTTCGCCGGGATTGTGGTGGGTCTTGCCATCTTGCTGCAAAACCCGATGTTTGTCGGGGAATCACTGACCGATCCGAACAGTTTATTCGCGCAAATCGTACATATTATTGAAGAGGGCGGTTGGACGGTATTCCGTAATATGCCGCTGATTTTTGCTGTCGGTTTACCCATTGGCCTTGCTAAGCAAGCGCAGGGGCGAGCTTGTCTGGCGGTGATGGTGAGTTTCCTGACCTGGAACTATTTCATCAACGCGATGGGAATGACCTGGGGAAGCTACTTCGGCGTCGATTTCACTCAGGACGCGGTGGCAGGTAGCGGTCTGACAATGATGGCCGGGATTAAAACCCTCGATACCAGCATTATCGGCGCAATTATCATTTCCGGCATTGTGACGGCGCTGCATAACCGTCTGTTCGATAAAAAACTGCCGGTGTTTCTCGGCATTTTCCAGGGGACATCTTATGTGGTGATTATCGCCTTCCTGGTGATGATCCCCTGCGCCTGGCTTACGTTGCTCGGCTGGCCAAAAGTACAAATGGGGATTGAATCTCTGCAAGCGTTCCTGCGTTCGGCGGGTGCGCTTGGGGTCTGGGTTTACACCTTCCTCGAACGTATTCTGATCCCAACCGGTTTACACCACTTCATCTACGGACCGTTTATCTTTGGTCCGGCAGCTGTTGAAGGCGGCATTCAGATGTACTGGGCGCAGCATCTGCAAGAGTTCAGTTTGAGCGCCGAGCCGCTGAAATCGTTGTTCCCGGAAGGCGGTTTTGCCCTGCACGGTAACTCAAAAATCTTTGGTGCCGTGGGCATTTCTTTAGCGATGTACTTCACTGCCGCACCGGAAAATCGGGTAAAAGTGGCGGGCTTGCTGATTCCCGCAACCTTAACCGCCATGCTGGTGGGAATTACCGAACCGCTGGAATTTACCTTCCTGTTCATTTCACCGTTGCTGTTTGCAGTACACGCCGTGCTGGCGGCCTCAATGTCGACCGTAATGTATCTCTTTGGTGTGGTGGGCAACATGGGCGGTGGTTTGATTGACCAGGTTTTACCGCAAAACTGGATCCCGATGTTCAGCAACCACGCGGATATGATGCTGACCCAAATCGCCATTGGGTTGTGCTTTACCCTGCTGTACTTCGTGGTTTTCCGCACCCTGATTCTGCAGTTCAACATGTGCACGCCGGGACGTGAAGATGCGGAAGTGAAACTCTACTCAAAAGCCGAATACAAAGCCTCGCGAGGCCAAACCACCGCGGCAGAGCCAAAAAAAGAGCTGGATCAGGCTGCCGGTATCCTGCAAGCCCTGGGCGGGGTCGGCAATATCTCCAGCATTAACAATTGCGCGACGCGTCTACGTATTGCACTGCATGACATGTCACAAACGCTGGATGACGAAGTCTTTAAAAAGCTGGGAGCGCACGGCGTCTTCCGTAGTGGCGATGCCATTCAGGTGATCATTGGTCTGCATGTATCCCAGCTGCGTGAACAGCTCGATAGCTTAATTAATTCTCATCAATCAGCAGAAAATGTTGCCATTACGGAGGCAGTATAATGACCAAATTCTCAGTGGTTGTCGCAGGCGGTGGAAGCACCTTTACGCCAGGCATCGTGTTGATGCTCCTGGCGAATCAGGACCGTTTCCCGCTTCGTGCACTGAAATTTTATGATAACGATGGTGCGCGGCAGGAAGTGATTGCCGAAGCCTGTAAAGTCATCCTTAAAGAAAAAGCGCCGGACATTGCGTTTAGTTACACCACCGATCCTGAAGTGGCATTCAGCGACGTTGATTTTGTCATGGCGCACATCCGCGTCGGCAAATACCCGATGCGCGAACTGGATGAAAAAATCCCGCTGCGCCACGGCGTTGTTGGTCAGGAAACTTGCGGACCCGGCGGAATAGCGTACGGCATGCGTTCCATTGGCGGCGTCCTGGAACTGGTGGATTATATGGAAAAATATTCACCAAATGCCTGGATGCTCAACTACTCCAACCCGGCAGCCATTGTCGCAGAAGCCACGCGTCGTCTGCGCCCGAATGCGAAAATCCTCAACATCTGTGACATGCCAATCGGTATTGAAAGCCGGATGGCGAAAATTGTTGGGCTGCAAGATCGCAAACAGATGCGCGTGCGCTACTACGGCCTGAACCACTTTGGCTGGTGGACATCAATTGAAGATTTGCAGGGCAACGACCTGATGCCCCAGCTGCGGCAATATGTCTCGAAGCACGGTTATGTTCCACCGCAGCAAGATACACATACTGAAGCGAGCTGGAACGACACCTATGCAAAAGCGCGGGATGTCCAGGCACTGGACCCGGATACATTGCCGAACACCTATCTGAAATATTATCTCTTCCCGGATTATGTCGTTCAGCATTCCAACCCTGAACATACCCGCGCGAATGAGGTGATGGAGCATCGCGAGAAACAGGTTTTCGATGCTTGCCGCGCCATTACGGAGGCAGGAAATTCAGCGGCGGGCAAGCTGGAAATTGACGAACATGCGTCATACATCGTCGATCTGGCGGCGGCAATTGCCTTCAACACTCAGGAGCGGATGTTGCTGATTGTGCCTAACAACGGGGCAATCCATAACTTTGATGATGAAGCGATGGTCGAGATCCCGTGTCTGGTCGGGCACAACGGACCAGAACCACTGGTGGTCGGCGATATCCCGCAGTTTCAGAAAGGGTTAATGAGTCAGCAAGTGGCGGTGGAAAAACTGGTCGTGGACGCCTGGGAGCAGCGTTCATATCAGCACCTGTGGCAGGCGATTACGTTGTCGAAAACGGTACCGAGCGCCGCGGTCGCCAAAGCTATTCTGGATGAGTTGCTGGAGGCCAACAAAGCGTACTGGCCAGAGTTACGTTAATTGTGTGGACTGGCATCCGTTGGGTGCTGGTCCGTATTCTTCAGCACAGCTGACGGCGCATAACCAAATTTATGTTTAAAGGCTTTGCTGAAATGAAAGGAGTCGAAGAAGTTGAGCGTATCAGCGACTTCGCCAACCGAGTTCCCTTGTTGCTTTAATAGCGATAGCGCCAGATCCAGACGTGCATCGAGGTAATATTCTTTCGGCGTCTTGCCGGTATAGCGTAAAAACAGACGACGCAACCAGGCTTCGCTACAGGGGATCGTGGCAGCCATATCAGCTACGCTCCAGCGTTGTTGCAGACTGGCATGTAAAGTGGCAATTAGTTTTTCAATTTGCCGCCGTTGTGGATCTTTTTTACCGTCTGCGTACATAAGACAAATCCACTGATAAATAATTTTCGTCAGAAAAGCGACTGCCAGATTATTTTTTATTGCTTCTGGTGAAGTAATTAATTCAGCAACTTCGGTGAGTTCCTGATTATAAACTTCGCCATTATAAATAACGCTTTGCTGACCGACGGGAATATCCATCATACTGGTGGGGGTAAATTCCATCCAGTACTGTTCCCAGACTAAACCTTCACAGTGATAAGAGTGAATATCCATTGGCTTTAAAAATATAATACAGTTGCCATGCAGAGTTATTTGTTCGCCATTCTTTAAAAGAATTTTCCCACATCCTTGTACGGTATACACCGCAACCCATGAGTTGGCGATAAGCGGTTTCTTCTTGTCCCGCGGCCAGATCACCCGGTAATGCTCGTCGGCGTAGGTATGCCAGAGCGAGATCAGAGAAATTCCGCTGGAGATCACATTTTCGTTAATCAATAAGGGAATATTGTACGGAGTTTCGTTTTTTACATCTGAACTTTGCAATTTTCCATTCATTTTAATATCCCTCCGGCGAATTATGCTCACAACCTGAACTTAACAGAAAACAATCCGTTCAGGGATACGACGTTTGTATTTTAAGAATCTGACTGCCTGACCCGACGCATTTTACCTCTCCCTATATTCATGCGTCCGGGACATAAACATAAATAAGGGCTATGAGATGAATTCGTTACAAATCTTGAGTTTTGTCGGTTTTACGCTGCTGGTGGCGGTCATCACCTGGTGGAAGGTCCGCAAAACAGATACCGGATCGCAACAAGGCTATTTTCTTGCCGGACGTTCACTAAAAGCGCCGGTTATTGCCGCTTCGTTAATGCTAACCAACCTTTCCACGGAACAACTGGTTGGACTTTCCGGGCAGGCCTACAAAAGCGGCATGTCGGTGATGGGCTGGGAAGTGACTTCAGCGGTGACGCTGATCTTCCTCGCGCTAATCTTTTTACCGCGCTATCTGAAGCGCGGCATTGCCACCATCCCCGATTTTCTGGAGGAACGTTATGATAAAACGACGCGTATTATCATCGACTTCTGCTTCCTCATTGCCACCGGCGTCTGCTTTCTGCCGATTGTTCTCTACTCCGGCGCGTTGGCGCTCAACAGCCTGTTTCACGTCGGGGAATCGCTACAGATTTCTCACGGTGCGGCTATCTGGCTATTGGTAATTTTGCTTGGTCTGGCGGGAATTTTGTATGCGGTGATCGGCGGACTGCGCGCAATGGCAGTGGCGGACTCCATCAACGGTATTGGTCTGGTTATCGGCGGGTTGATGGTGCCGGTATTTGGCCTGATCGCGATGGGCAAGGGCAGCTTTATGCAGGGCATTGAGCAACTCACCACCGTTCACGCCGAGAAATTAAACTCAGTCGGCGGCCCGACCGATCCCTTGCCGATTGGCGCGGCATTTACCGGTTTAATTCTGGTGAACACCTTTTACTGGTGTACAAATCAGGGCATCGTGCAACGCACGCTGGCGTCAAAAAGCCTGGCGGAAGGGCAAAAGGGGGCGCTGTTAACGGCGGTGCTGAAAATGCTCGACCCGCTGGTACTGGTGCTGCCAGGGTTGATTGCGTTTCATCTGTATCAGGATCTACCGAAAGCCGACATGGCCTACCCGACGCTGGTCAATAACGTTCTGCCAGTGCCACTGGTGGGTTTCTTCGGCGCGGTGTTATTTGGTGCGGTGATCAGTACCTTCAACGGCTTTCTGAATAGCGCCAGTACGTTATTCAGTATGGGTATTTACCGTCGCATCATTAACCAGAATGCCGAGCCGCAACAGCTGGTCACCGTTGGGCGCAAATTTGGTTTCTTTATCGCCATCGTTTCGGTGCTGGTCGCGCCGTGGATTGCCAACGCGCCGCAGGGGTTGTATAGCTGGATGAAACAGCTCAACGGTATTTACAACGTGCCGCTGGTTACCATCATCATTATGGGCTTTTTCTTCCCGCGCATCCCGGCGCTGGCGGCAAAAGTGGCGATGGGGATTGGCATAATCAGCTACATCACCATCAACTATCTGGTGAAGTTCGACTTCCATTTCCTCTATGTGCTGGCCTGTACGTTCTGCATCAACGTGGTCGTGATGCTGGTGATCGGTTTTATCAAACCGCGCGCCACGCCGTTCACCTTCAAAGATGCGTTTTCAGTGGACATGAAACCGTGGAAAAACGTCAAGATCGCGTCAATTGGCATCCTGTTCGCGATGATTGGCGTCTATGCCGGGCTGGCTGAATTCGGCGGCTACGGTACGCGCTGGTTAGCGATGATCAGTTATTTCATTGCCGCCGTAGTGATTGTCTACCTGATTTTTGACAGCTGGCGGCATCGTCACGACCCAGCCGTAACCTTTACTCCCGACGCGAAGGATAGCCTATGAAACGCCCCAATTTTCTGTTCATCATGACCGATACCCAGGCCACCAATATGGTCGGTTGCTATAGCGGTAAGCCGCTGAATACGCAAAATATTGATAGTCTGGCGGCGGAAAGTATTCGCTTTAATTCCGCCTACACCTGTTCACCGGTTTGTACACCAGCGCGCGCCGGGCTGTTTACCGGTATCTACGCTAACCAGTCCGGCCCGTGGACCAACAACGTCGCGCCGGGCAAAAACATCTCCACTATGGGGCGCTACTTTAAGGATGCCGGCTATCACACCTGTTACATCGGCAAATGGCATCTCGACGGTCATGACTATTTCGGCACTGGCGAGTGTCCGCCGGAGTGGGACGCTGATTACTGGTTCGATGGGGCGAACTATCTTAGCGAACTGACGGAAAAAGAAATTAGCCTGTGGCGCAATGGCCTAAACAGCGTCGAAGATTTACAGGCGAACCATATTGACGAAACCTTCACCTGGGCGCACCGCATCAGCAATCGAGCAGTGGATTTTCTGCAACAGCCCGCGCGCGCCGAGGAACCCTTCCTGATGGTGGTTTCGTATGATGAGCCGCATCACCCGTTCACCTGTCCGGTGGAGTATTTAGAGAAATACGCTGATTTTTACTACGAGCTGGGCGAGAAAGCACAGGATGACCTGGCGAACAAACCGGAACATCACCGCTTATGGGCGCAGGCGATGCCATCGCCAGTCGGTGATGACGGGCTTTATCACCATCCGCTCTATTTTGCCTGCAATGACTTTGTTGATGACCAAATCGGACGTGTCATCAATGCCTTAACGCCAGAGCAACGTGAAAATACGTGGGTCATTTATACCTCCGATCACGGTGAAATGATGGGCGCACATAAGCTGATCAGTAAAGGAGCGGCGATGTATGACGACATCACCCGTATTCCGCTGATCATCCGTTCGCCGCAAGGGGAGCGGCGACAGGTCGATACGCCAGTCAGTCATATCGATTTACTGCCGACAATGATGGCGCTGGCAAATATTGAAAAACCAGAGATTCTGCCGGGGGAAAATATCCTTGCCGCGAAAGAGCCACGCGGCGTAATGGTGGAATTTAACCGCTACGAGATTGAGCATGACAGCTTTGGCGGTTTTATTCCGGTGCGTTGCTGGGTGACGGATGACTTTAAACTGGTACTCAACCTCTTCACCAGTGATGAACTTTACGATCGACGTAATGACCTAAATGAAATGCATAATCTGATCGATGATATCCGTTTTGCCGACGTTCGCCGCAAAATGCATGACGCCTTATTGGATTACATGGACAAAATTCGCGATCCGTTCCGCAGTTATCAATGGAGCCTGCGTCCGTGGCGTAAAGATGCACAGCCGCGCTGGATGGGGGCATTTCGTCCACGCCCACAAGATGGCTATTCGCCAGTGGTACGCGACTATGACACCGGCCTACCGACGCAAGGAGTGAAAGTGGAAGAGAAAAAACAGAAGTTCTGACGATAATGCCCGCTGATGATCACCCGGCGGGCATTATTCAGGCTGCTTAAGCCAGCGAACCGCCGGTCAGGAAAGAAAAAATCAGGAACATCAGCAGAAGGCCGCACACGATGCCGATACCAAAAAGCAAGGTATGGAAAGCCAGCGTCCCGCCGCCGAAAACCAGCGCGCCGCGAATGCCCCAGCGATTTTCCTTACGCATACCGCCAACAAATGCGCAAAGTAGCGCAGCAATGGCCAGTGCGATACCGCTTTGATCGAGGATTTTATCGACATCCACGTCCTCTTTTTTCTCCACGGTGGTAATTTTTTCGCCTTTTATTCCGGCGAGAAGACCTCTTTTAATTTCAGCCGTTTTGTCCGCCACGATGCTTTCAAGCGTTGGCGGTGGTGCGGAAAAAGGGCCGAATGAAAAGTGGATAATCCCCATTATTAAAGCGATGGCACCGAACAGCATGCCCAATGAACTGATTTTATTTTGCGCTATGATACCCATCTGACCTCCTTGTAGCGGATGGCAAAAGCATATCAGGAAACGGGTGGACGAAATTCTTAAAAAAACCGCTAAAGGTAGAGCGTTAGTGAAATTGCAAAGGAGCAACAATGAAAATTTCCCGCCTCGGAGAAGCGCCCGATTACCGCTTCTCGCTGGCTAATGAGCGTACTTTTCTGGCGTGGATCCGTACCGCACTAGGATTTCTGGCTGCGGGGGTTGGGCTTGACCAACTTGCGCCAGATTTCGCCACGCCCGTCATTCGCGAACTGCTGGCGTTGTTGTTGTGTCTGTTTTCCGGCGGGTTAGCGATGTATGGCTACTTGCGCTGGTTACGCAATGAAAAAGCGATGCGTCTGAAAGAGGACCTGCCTTACACCAACAGCTTATTAATCATCAGTTTAATATTGATGATCGTGGCGGTGATCGTCATGGGACTGGTGTTGTATGCCGGATAGCCGCAAAGCCAGACGCATTGCCGACCCAGGGCTGCAGCCGGAGCGCACATCACTGGCGTGGTTTCGTACCATGCTGGGCTACGGCGCGTTGATGGCGTTGGCTATCAAACACAACTGGCACCAGGCGGGCATGTTATTCTGGATTTCGATTGGCATCCTCGCCATCGTGGCGCTGATCCTCTGGCACTACACTCGTAATCGCAATTTAATGGATGTCACGAATAGCGATTTTTCCCAATTTCACGTAGTCCGTGACAAATTTTTGATCTCCCTCGCGGTGTTATCTCTCGCAATACTGTTTGCTGTAACGCATATACATCAACTTATCGTATTTATTGAGAGAGTCGCATGACAGGAAGTCAGGTCATTGATGCTGAAGAGGACAGGCATAAACTGGTTGTAGAGTATAAGGATGCTCTGCAACCTGCCGATTTTTATCACAATTTCAAACAGCGGGGCATCCGCTCCGTACAGCTCATTCCCCATCTTGAATTTGATGACCGGGGCGATCTGACGGCCGCTTCGGTGACAGCAGAGCTGTGGGGGAAATTTTTAATTGCCCTGTTTGAGTGTTGGGTGCGGGCAGATATCAGTCGTATCTCGATTGAGCTTTTTGACGCCACATTACAAAAATGGTGTGGCAGCGAAAACCCGCACTCGCGCCGTGACTGCCAAACGTGCGACTGGCATCGGCTGTGTCCGCACGCTCGGGAGGAGACGCCAGACAGCGTGCTATGTGCGGGCTATCAGGCGTTTTATTCTTACTCCGCACCGCATATGCGGGTGATGCGTGATCTGATAAAGCAGCATCGTTCTCCCATGGAGCTGATGACGATGCTGCGGTGATGTGCGCTTAAACGGGCTGCCCCTGATGCGACATCCGCGTCGCCAGCGGTAGCCAGCACAGCACGATCAACAATCCCATTAAGGTCATCAACAACCCCAGGCTGCCCTGACCGGTTTGCGGCAACATCGCTGATAGCGACGCCAGCACGCCGGAACCAATGTTTTGTAGACCGCCGACCAGCGCGCCAGCCGTGCCCGCCAGGAAGGGGAACGGCTCCATCGCGCCGCTGGTCGCCAGCGGAAACAGCATCCCGGCACCGAAAAAGAACAGCGCGGCGGGAACGAGCAGCGTCCAGACATTCATCACGCCAAACCAGTCGGGGATCCACATCAGTAAGCCAGCCAGCAGGCAGCAGATAACCGACTGCCACATCAACGTTGAGAAGCGTTTATTAGGACGTCCGGCAAACCATGCCCCAAAAAATGCCGCCGGAATCGGCAGAATAAACAAAATACTGACCGTCATACTGCTCAGCCCTAACACCGCGCCCATCAGCACGCCGGAGCAGGCTTCAAAGGCGGCAATCCCGGCCAGACCGCCAATCAGCATCAGCAAATAACAGTTAAAACCGCTGTTACCGAAAAGCGTTTTATAACTGGTAAGCAGGCGCGTGCGCGGTGCGTCGACCGGACGCGTTTCCGGCATCCAGCGGGCCATACTGAAGGTCACACCGGCACAAAGTACCAACAAAAAGAGATAACAGGCGCGCCAGTTCCACATCGTATCCAGCAGACCACCGATTAGCGGTGCGAGCAACGGACTGACAAGAATCCCCATGTTTAACAAGCTGTTAGCGTGGCGCAACTGTGTCCGTTCATATAAATCACGCGGCAAAGTACGCGCCATTACACCGCCAACGCCGGTGCCCATGCCCTGCATCGCGCTGGCGGCAATCAATACCGTCAAACTGGAGGTCGTGACCGCGACCAGCGTTGCCAGCATAAAAATGGACATTCCGACGAGGATCACCGGTCGGCGGCCCACGCGGTCGGAAATCGGGCCATAAAACAGCTGCGAGACACCGTAAGTCAGCAGATAAGCGCCCATTACGCTCTGCACCGCCCCTTCACGGACGTTAAGATCGCGCGCCATATCGGCAATAGCTGGAATATAAATGGTTTGCGCCATCTGACCGACGGCCACGAGTAATACCAACATCAATAACAAATTGACGTTTCTATGCCTTTTCATTATCACGGATGCTTTTATAAAAATAATTAGAATAAGTCACTACGCATTCCCATAAATGCGGGAGAGGAATCTATCACATTGATAAATGTTAGCCAGATATACGCCAGGAATGGGGAATTGTTTAGCGGCAGAATATGTAAACAAAAGCGGCAATAAATGTTGCCGGGAGGGATGGTAGGGCGGATAAGATGCATCAGCATTGCATCCGACACCAACCCACACGCTAAATATAAAAGGGGAGCGGGTAACCGCTCCCCTTTGGTGCGACTTGAATCTGAATTACTTCAGGTATTTCAGAACAGCATCAAGCAGTTGCAGTGCTGCAACAATGAGTTTGAGGATAAGAATGGCGATATCCACCAGGCTCATACGCGTCTCCTGTGGTTCAGGAGCACTGCCAGCTGACGTACCTTTCCGCTGCCTGTTGCCAGCTGTTGTGCACGCGGTATCTCAAGGAGAAACGTTGTGCTTGTTGACATAACACAGTGTGCTCACGCGGGGTTAAGGCGCTGACGGCACCACCCGTTTCAGCCAGGACTTAGTGCGCCGGGTAACGATGCGGCCCCCGCATAACACATTGCGTACAGTGATATTATAGAAGCTTACTGTATAAATAAACAGTAATATTTGGACAAAACGCAAACTGTGATCGATACTCAACTATGCACTAAATACGTCAAAATTCGTGCCGAAATTGCGCGTTTTGCGCGGAACACGTATACTTTCTGTGTTGACATAATACAGTGTGCTTTGCGGTTACCAGCCGCGGGCGGCTGACGAAACCTCGCTCCGGCGGGGTTTTTTGTTACCTGCAGTACAGTACAAAACGTGATCAACCCCTCAATTTTCCCTTGCTGAAAAATTTTCCATTGTCTCCCCTGTAAAGCTGTGCTTGTATAAATATTGTTAAACACAAAACCAACAAGGTCCCCAATGACTACTTCCATGCTCAACGCAAAACTACTACCAACTGCGCCATCCGCCGCAGTGGTCGTCGTGCGTGTGGTGGTGGTCGTCGGCAATGCGCCGTAGGGACTGGAACAACACACGATTCCAAAACCCCGCCGGCGCAAACCGGGCGGGGTTTTTCGTTTAATCACCTCCCGGAAAGTCGGCCCAGAAGAAAAGGACTGGAGCATGGCAAGTTCGGGCACAACATCGACGCATAAGCGCTTTACCGGCGCAGAATTTATCGTTCATTTCCTGGAACAGCAGGGCATTAAGATTGTGACGGGCATTCCGGGCGGTTCTATCCTCCCTGTTTACGACGCCTTAAGCCAAAGCACGCAAATCCGCCATATTCTGGCTCGCCATGAACAGGGCGCGGGGTTTATCGCTCAGGGAATGGCGCGCACCGACGGTAAACCGGCGGTCTGTATGGCCTGTAGCGGACCGGGGGCGACTAACCTGGTGACCGCCATTGCCGATGCGCGGCTGGACTCCATCCCGCTGATTTGCATCACTGGTCAGGTACCCGCCTCAATGATCGGCACCGACGCCTTCCAGGAAGTGGACACCTACGGCATCTCTATCCCCATCACCAAACACAACTATCTGGTCAGACATATCGAAGAACTCCCGCAGGTCATGAGCGATGCCTTCCGTATTGCGCAATCAGGCCGCCCTGGCCCGGTGTGGATAGACATTCCTAAGGATGTGCAAACGGCCGTTTTTGAGATTGAAGCACAGCCCGCGGTGGCAGAAAAAGCCGTCGCGCCCGCCTTTAGCGAAGAAAGCATTCATGACGCAGCGGCAATGATTAATGCTGCCAAACGCCCGGTGCTTTATCTGGGCGGTGGTGTGATCAATGCGCCTGCGCGAGTGCGTGAACTGGCGGAGAAAGCGCAGCTGCCTACCACCATGACTTTAATGGCGCTGGGTATGCTGCCAAAAGCGCATCCGCTGTCGCTGGGTATGCTGGGGATGCACGGTGTGCGCAGCACCAACTATATCTTGCAGGAGGCGGATCTGCTGATTGTTCTCGGCGCGCGTTTTGATGACCGGGCGATTGGCAAAACCGAGCAGTTCTGTCCGAATGCGAAAATTATTCATGTCGATATCGATCGCGCAGAGCTGGGTAAAATCAAGCAGCCGCACGTAGCGATTCAGGCGGATGTTGATGACGTGCTGGCGCAGCTGATCCCGCAGGTGGAAGCGCAACCGCGTGCAGAGTGGCACCAGTTGGTAGCGGATTTGCAGCGCGAATTCCCGTGTCCAATCCCGAAAGCGTGCGATCCATTAAGCCATTACGGCCTGATCAACGCCGTTGCCGCCTGTGTCGATGACAATGCGATTATCACCACCGATGTGGGTCAGCATCAGATGTGGACGGCGCAGGCTTATCCGCTCAATCGCCCACGCCAGTGGCTGACCTCCGGCGGGCTGGGCACGATGGGCTTTGGTCTGCCTGCGGCGATTGGCGCGGCGCTGGCGAACCCGGATCGCAAAGTGTTGTGCTTCTCCGGCGACGGCAGCCTGATGATGAATATTCAGGAGATGGCGACCGCCAGTGAAAATCAGCTGGATGTCAAAATCATTCTGATGAACAACGAAGCGCTGGGGCTGGTACATCAGCAACAGAGTCTGTTCTACAAGCAGGGCGTTTTTGCCGCTACCTATCCGGGAAAAATCAACTTTATGCAGATTGCCGCCGGATTCGGCCTCGAAACCTGTGATTTGAATAACGAAGCCGATCCGCAGGCTGCATTGCAGGAAATCATCAATCGCCCTGGTCCGGCGCTGATCCATGTGCGCATTGATGCCGAAGAAAAAGTGTACCCGATGGTGCCGCCAGGTGCGGCGAATACTGAAATGGTGGGGGAATAAGCCATGCAAAACACAACTCATGACAACGTAATTCTGGAGCTCACCGTTCGCAACCATCCGGGCGTAATGACCCACGTTTGTGGCCTTTTTGCCCGCCGCGCTTTTAACGTTGAAGGCATTCTTTGTCTGCCGATTCAGGACAGCGACAAAAGCCATATCTGGCTACTGGTCAATGACGACCAGCGTCTGGAGCAGATGATAAGCCAAATCGATAAGCTGGAAGATGTGGTGAAAGTGCAGCGTAATCAGTCCGATCCGACAATGTTTAACAAGATTGCAGTGTTTTTTCAGTAAGGAGCGACATTAAACCGCTCGGGGGAGTTACTGATGAGCGATTTTTGATAGATCCGTTCAGATATATAGGGTGAAATTGTGCCAGAGACCATCTCAGGCACAATTTATTAGCCCAGGACGTTAATTTAAGTCGCTGCACCGGTAACCTGGGGGGGACAGTTAGGGCTAAAATTTCCAGCGATGGTGTTAAATTCTGATTGCTGTCTATACCAGTGGTCATGACCAGCATTCTATTAATTAATGGTTCATCGTGAGGTATATTATGGCAAGTCCTATAAACAGCGGAATAATGATGGCAAATCTCTGCCCTTCCACCTTTTTGGATAAAAATAGAAATGTCGCTGCTGAGCTTGATATTAAAAATAACGAGAAAAAATATTCACCTGGCAGTAATTTCGCAAAATGGATGTTGCAGGAAATAAAGCGCTTAATACTAAACATCATGTCCGGTTCTCGGAGTATTAACACCGATATTCTTGACTATTTCCACCCTATGCCAGGCACTGAAAATAATGGTAATCGTACCTGGATGGCGGCAACTGGAGAGAACGAATACACCGTAATTGAACAAACAGGTGGCAAATCCTTTAATGTTTTTCAGGTTGGTGCAGGTAAAAATAATATAAAAGAAATATTGGGGAATACATCATATTCTGGAGTGGCTGTAGCGACTATTATCAAATCGCTATCTGAAAAAACTGCTGCGTTAGAAACACATTCTGCTGACACGGTTTTAAGGAAAAATTAGTTAATAGTATTGTTCTGATGAATGCGGATTGTAATTACGAAATGCCTGCAGAAATTTTGAGTAATACATATGATTTATTAAACCTGCGAATTCAAAAAGATGAGGGGCATTTACCTGTTCAGGAAAAAATTGATATTGATGATGATTATTTACACTCTATGACTATGGATGCTCATAGATGTATAAAAGAACAAACTAAACCAAGTGGCGCTGCAAAAATAACTTGCTGTGGTGTTGAGTTAAGTAAAGATATTCTTAAAATATTTGCAAGCAAAATTGAAATAATTGAAAAAGATCTAAGTTATAGTCAAAAGACACCTGAACAATTGGTTGCACAGGTATGCTTTAATGATGATGATTGTGCTCGGGTAAGAGAATTATTAAAACAATCAAACGGTAATATTACGGATGATAAGATTGATGAAATAATCGCTTGCTTAGCCAGTCCTCAGGGGATTACATGTTTTTATTATTCTTCCGCACAAGGCTATCAGACTCGCTTACAACATACATCTCAAGATGTTCGCGAGTTACTCTCAAAGAGTTTGGATGGTGCCACTTCATTAACATTGCATTTAAAAAAATCAGGAAATGCTTTTTTTGGGTCTGGAAAGTATCTTAATGAAATGGATTTTACTATAAATGGGTTTAGTCAGAAGATGTATTCGATGGCGGTTAATAATGTTGGAAATGAAGTTAAGCTTCAGTGTTCTCGTTATTTTACTACCGGTAGGGTCGACGAACAAAACTCCAAAATCGATAAAGTCACTTTTACATTTTTCGGTGCCGCAACAACTGCTGATTTATGATTTTTGCCTGATAAATCGCGTTTATCATTAAGGTGAACGCTTATTGTTAACCGTCTGTGTATAAACAGTCTTTTTGAAATAATGAGCGATTTTTGATAGTGAATAAGTAGAATTAGTGATGCAATTGCATTGGGAAAATCGTTAAAAATTAACGACACATGGTCTTATTATTGAAATAAATGAAATATAGCGGTTAGCATTGACATATTTATCATGCTAACCATTGATGCTTCTAAAATGTCAAAATATGCAAAGTGTCATATTGCGAGGTTACTATGGTTAGTGTGACGAGTTATACATATCCAACGGAAACAGAGAATGATAATAGACAGTTTCAGAGTCAAACTCAGAGTCAGGGCCTGAGCCAGAGTCTAAGAGATAGTATCGAGGGTAATATTGCTGCATTTGATGCGATGGAGCAAAGCGGCCTGCTCGATAATTGTAGAACATTATCTAAAAATGCCTCTTTTCGTGAAATTTTCCGAAGTTTATTGTTATACATCTTAGATTCCTTACATATCTATCGACATGATATTAGTGATAAATTGGTTTCTTATTTTCATGTTACGCCTGAATCAGCGAATGCGAATTATAAAACATGGATCGCTACCACAGGCATGGATAGCTATATAAAAATTGAGCAGACCGGCAGTGATAAATTTAAAGTCACTGATGTGTATCGTGAGTTAAATGGCAAGAGTTTGGAAAAAAAGAGTAGGGATAGGGATTTTAGTGGTCGAAATGTGAAAGAGTTTATAGGGTTATTATCAGAGCACGATGTATTGGAAAAGTATCAACTCTCAAAAGTAACAGTTGCTGCAAATGCTCTTAAGTTAGAAGTTGTTAATAATAATTTTAAAAATGAACTCAGCAGTGGAGTTACTGATGCTGAGCACCAATTAAAAAAAGCGTTATATGAACAAACTCAATCAACTCCAGATAAATCAATCCAATATGAATTGATTCCAGATAAATTAATTCCAGATGATTGTAGTTATAAATCAGACATAAAAAAACTAGATGTTCGGGAGGGAGAGTTTAGTGCACTTCTTGCTGATGCATCAAGACATGTTGGAGAGGCTAGCTCATTTATTGCATGTTGTGGAGTTAAAATAAATAGCACTATCCATGAATTACTGAGGAGTAAAACCATGGCTTTGTCTGGTCATGGAGGTGTTAGAAAATATAAAGATTTCGAAAAACTTTTTAGTGAAATTGTATTTACGCCAGATGAATGTAATATTGTGAGAAACTCTCTACAGAAAGATGGTGTTGAGAAAAAAACCAGAGAAAATATTATTTCTTGCCTCTCCAGTATTTCAGGAATAGGTAACCTGTATTATGCTTGTTCACAGGCATTTCCTGTCGCGCTTGATAGGGGGGATATTAATGCAATACAGGCAAGTAATTCTATTTCTGCCGGGTTTAATAGTAACCCAGGGTTTTGTGCTTTGATGGGAAAAACAAATTTTCTTTTTGCTGACTTTTCACAGCATACATTCACACAAACTCATTATATTGTAAAAGCCGAAATAAATGAAGCTGGTAACGATTTTAATATTGCTAATTTCATTTATCGAACATACGGTGAGGATTATATTCATAACGACTCAGTGGATGACTCTCTTAATGAGCGTTCCGCTGAAGATTATAGGTTTCTGGATGACTCTTTGTTACCTGAAAACGATTTCCGCAACAGGAGGAGAAATTTCTCAGGCAATATTGCAATCGCAACCTACAAATAATTCGCTTTTTCACAATAACACGTACCAAACGCTTACCTTTCAGGTAAGCGTTTTGACGATAAGCTCAACATCATTAAGCCAATACATACCCCATATCCAACTTGAACAACATCGCGCTTATCGTTAAGGTATGCGCGTTTTTTATCCGCCAGGACCCAATCATGATCACCGTTGCCCTTATAGACGATCACCTCATCGTCCGCTCCGGCTTTGCGCAGTTGCTGGGGCTGGAACCTGATTTGCAAGTAGTTGCCGAGTTTGGTTCGGGGCGCGAGGCGCTGGCGGGGTTGCCGGGGCGCGGTGTGCAGGTGTGTATTTGCGATATCTCCATGCCTGATATCTCCGGTCTGGAGCTGCTAAGCCAGCTGCCGAAAGGCATGGCGACAATTATGCTCTCCGTTCATGACAGTCCGGCACTGGTTGAGCAGGCGCTTAACGCGGGGGCGCGCGGCTTTCTCTCCAAACGCTGTAGCCCGGATGAACTCATTGCTGCGGTGCATACGGTTGCCACGGGCGGCTGTTATCTGACGCCGGATATTGCCATTAAACTGGCATCCGGTCGCCAGGACCCGCTAACCAAACGTGAACGCCAGGTGGCGGAAAAACTGGCGCAAGGAATGGCGGTGAAAGAGATTGCCGCCGAACTGGGCTTGTCACCGAAAACGGTACACGTCCATCGCGCCAATCTGATGGAAAAACTGGGCGTCAGTAACGACGTTGAACTGGCGCGCCGCATGTTTGATGGCTGGTGATGAAGACGTTGTTCTCCCGCTTAATTACCGTTATTGCCTGCTTTTTTATCTTCTCTGCCGCATGGTTTTGCCTGTGGAGTATCAGCCTGCACCTGGTTGAGCGCCCTGATATGGCGGTGCTGTTATTTCCGTTTGGTCTGCGTCTGGGGCTAATGCTGCAATGCCCGCGCGGATACTGGCCCGTATTGCTGGGCGCGGAGTGGCTGCTGATTTACTGGTTAACGCAGGCGGTCGGTTTAACCCATTTCTCCTTATTGATGATCGGTAGTTTACTGACGTTACTGCCCGTGGCGCTGATCTCGCGCTATCGCCATCAACGTGACTGGCGCACCTTGCTGCTACAAGGGGCGGCATTAACGGCGGCGGCGTTGTTGCAGTCGCTGCCCTGGCTTTGGCACGGCAAAGAGTCGTGGAATGCGCTACTGCTGACTTTAACTGGCGGCCTGACGCTGGCCCCGATATGTCTGGTGTTCTGGCACTATCTCGCCAATAACATCTGGCTGCCGCTCGGCCCGTCACTGGTTTCTCAGCCGATCAACTGGCGCGGGCGTCATCTGGTCTGGTACTTGCTGCTGTTTGTTATCAGTCTCTGGCTCCAGTTGGGATTGCCGGACGAACTGTCGCGCTTTACGCCATTCTGCCTGGCGCTGCCGATTATCGCGCTGGCCTGGCACTACGGTTGGCAAGGGGCGCTGATTGCGACGTTGATGAACGCCATCGCGCTGATCGCCAGTCAAACCTGGCGCGATCATTCGGTGGATTTATTGCTCTCGCTGCTGGTGCAAAGTCTGACAGGGTTGTTACTGGGCGCAGGCATCCAGCGGTTGCGTGAACTTAACCAGTCGCTGCAAAAGGAACTAGCGCGCAATCAGCATCTGGCTGAACGTTTGTTGGAAACTGAAGAGAGCGTGCGCCGTGATGTGGCGCGTGAGCTGCACGACGATATCGGTCAGACCATCACTGCTATTCGTACTCAAGCAGGTATTGTTCAGCGGCTGGCGGCAGATAACGCCAGCGTGAAGCAGAGCGGGCAGCTCATCGAACAACTGTCGCTGGGTGTTTACGATGCGGTGCGCCGTTTGTTAGGGCGGTTACGTCCGCGCCAGTTGGATGATCTCACCCTGGAGCAGGCCATCCGCTCACTGATGCGGGAAATGGAGCTGGAAGGGCGCGGCATTGTCAGCCATCTCGAATGGCGAATCGATGAGTCAGCGTTAAGCGAAAACCAGCGCGTGACGCTGTTTCGCGTCTGCCAGGAAGGGCTGAACAACATTGTGAAACATGCCGATGCCAGCGCGGTCACCCTGCAAGGCTGGCAGCAGGATGAAAGGTTGATGCTGGTAATTGAAGACGATGGCAGCGGTTTGCCGCCGGGTTCCGGGCAACAAGGTTTTGGCCTCACCGGAATGCGCGAGCGCGTAACGGCGCTGGGCGGCACATTGACCATTTCCTGCCTGCATGGCACGCGTGTCAGCGTTTCTCTACCTCAACGCTATGTCTAAGGTTCGATGATGTTGCCGTTTCTGAAAGCGCCTGCCGATGCGCCATTAATGACTGATAAACATGAAATTGATGCCCGCTATCGCTACTGGCGTCGGCATATTCTGCTGACCATCTGGCTGGGTTACGCGCTGTTTTACTTCACGCGGAAAAGTTTTAACGCCGCCGTACCAGAAATCCTTGCTAACGGCGTGCTCAGCCGTAGCGATATCGGCCTGTTAGCGACCCTGTTTTACATTACCTACGGCGTGTCGAAGTTTGTCTCCGGCATTGTCAGCGATCGCTCAAATGCCCGTTATTTTATGGGGATAGGGCTTATCGCGACGGGCATCATCAACATTCTGTTTGGCTTCTCGACGTCGCTATGGGCGTTTGCCGTACTCTGGGTGCTGAACGCCTTTTTCCAGGGCTGGGGTTCACCGGTGTGTGCACGTCTGTTAACGGCCTGGTATTCTCGTACCGAGCGCGGTGGTTGGTGGGCATTATGGAACACGGCGCATAACGTTGGTGGTGCGCTCATTCCCATTGTGATGGCAGCAGCTGCGCTGCATTACGGCTGGCGTGCCGGGATGATGATTGCTGGTTGTATGGCGATCGTCGTGGGGATTTTTCTCTGCTGGCGGCTGCGCGATCGCCCGCAGGCGTTAGGTTTACCTGCGGTTGGTGAATGGCGGCACGACGCGCTGGAGATTGCTCAACAACAAGAAGGGGCAGGGCTGACGCGTAAAGAGATCCTTACCAAGTATGTGTTGCTGAATCCGTATATCTGGCTGCTTTCGTTTTGCTATGTGCTGGTCTATGTGGTCCGGGCGGCAATCAACGACTGGGGCAATTTGTATATGTCCGAGACGCTGGGCGTCGATCTGGTCACGGCGAATACGGCAGTGACGATGTTTGAACTGGGCGGATTTATCGGTGCGCTGGTAGCGGGTTGGGGCTCGGACAAACTGTTTAACGGCAACCGCGGGCCGATGAATTTGATTTTCGCTGCCGGAATTTTGCTTTCAGTCGGCTCGCTGTGGCTGATGCCATTTGCCAGCTACGTGATGCAGGCAACCTGCTTCTTCACCATTGGTTTTTTTGTCTTTGGCCCGCAGATGTTAATCGGCATGGCGGCGGCAGAGTGTTCCCACAAAGAGGCGGCAGGGGCGGCGACGGGGTTTGTCGGCTTGTTTGCTTATCTGGGGGCGTCGCTTGCTGGTTGGCCGCTGGCGAAAGTGCTCGATACCTGGCACTGGAGCGGATTTTTTGTGGTTATCGCCATTGCCGCCGGGATTTCCGCACTGCTGTTACTGCCCTTTTTGAACGCCCAGACACCGCGAGAAGCGTGATGCATCTCACCTTTTCACTTCATATCCGGCAAAACTAAGAAATTTTCCAGGTTTTGCCTGGACGCTATCTCAGGCCTGATTTGCTGCTGATTTTTACAATGCCATCATTCATTAATTCTTTCCCAAAATAATTCAAGTTGCAGGAACGCAGCAAACGCGTGAGTCCCGGGAGCATAGTGAACTATGTGACCGGGAGGAATGCGTGCAGCTAAGTCACCTGCGGCTTGAAGTATGAAGGGAAATCAGGAGTAACCCATGCTGGCTTTCTTAAACCAGGTTCGCAAGCCGACCCTGGACCTTCCGCTCGAAGTGCGGCGCAAAATGTGGTTCAAACCGTTCATGCAATCCTACCTGGTGGTCTTTATCGGCTACCTGACGATGTACCTGATTCGCAAGAACTTTAACATCGCGCAGAACGACATGATCTCGACCTACGGGTTGAGCATGACGCAGCTGGGGATGATCGGCCTGGGTTTCTCTATCACTTATGGCGTGGGTAAAACGCTGGTTTCCTACTACGCCGACGGCAAAAATACCAAACAATTCCTGCCGTTCATGCTGATCCTGTCTGCCATTTGTATGCTGGGCTTCAGTGCCAGTATGGGCAGCGGCTCGGTTAGCCTGTTCCTGATGATTGCCTTCTACGCCTTAAGCGGCTTTTTCCAGAGTACCGGGGGTTCGTGCAGTTACTCCACCATCACCAAATGGACGCCGCGTCGTAAACGCGGGACATTCCTCGGTTTCTGGAACATTTCTCACAACCTTGGTGGCGCGGGCGCAGCTGGTGTGGCACTGTTCGGCGCAAATTACCTGTTCGATGGTCATGTCATCGGCATGTTTATTTTCCCGTCGATTATCGCGCTGATTGTCGGTTTTATCGGCCTGCGTTACGGCAGCGACTCCCCGGAATCTTATGGCCTCGGCAAAGCTGAAGAGCTATTCGGCGAGGAGATCAGCGAAGAGGACAAAGAGACAGAATCTACCGATATGACCAAGTGGCAGATCTTTGTTGAGTATGTGCTGAAAAACAAAGTGATCTGGCTACTGTGCTTCGCCAACATTTTCCTCTATGTGGTACGTATTGGTATCGACCAGTGGTCAACCGTGTACGCGTTCCAGGAACTGAAACTCTCTAAAGCGGTGGCGATTCAGGGCTTTACGCTGTTTGAAGCTGGTGCGCTGGTCGGTACGCTGCTGTGGGGCTGGCTCTCTGACCTAGCGAACGGTCGCCGTGGCCTGGTGGCCTGCATCGCGCTGGCGCTGATTATCGCCACGCTCGGTGTGTATCAACACGCCAGCAATCAATATATCTATCTGGCTTCTCTCTTTGCGTTGGGTTTCCTGGTCTTTGGCCCGCAATTGTTGATTGGTGTGGCTGCTGTTGGCTTTGTACCTAAAAAAGCGATTGGCGCTGCCGATGGTATTAAAGGCACCTTCGCTTACCTGATTGGTGACAGCTTTGCCAAGTTAGGTCTGGGAATGATTGCCGATGGAACGCCGGTATTCGGCCTTACCGGCTGGGCAGGCACCTTCGCTGCGCTGGATATCGCCGCGATTGGTTGTATTTGCCTGATGGCGATAGTGGCGGTGATGGAAGAACGCAAAATCCGCCGCGAGAAAAAAATTCAGCAGTTGACAGTGGCATAAACGTAACTGGTGACTTTTGCCCGGCATGACGCCGGGCTTTTTTTTATTATTCAGTGACTTCCAGCGTGGTGAAGGCAAACATCTCGCCATCAAACAGCCCCTGGCTGGTTAGTTTCAGCGCGGGGATCACTGGCAGGGAAAGAAACGCCATCTGAATAAACGGCTCATCCGGTAACGGACCACATTCACGGGCGGCAGCTTTCAAGGCGTCAATTTGTTCCGCCAGCGACTGCGCCGTGTCGGTGCTCATCAGCCCGGCAATGGGTAACGGCAGATGGCTTTGGACCAGGCCGTTACGTACCTCGCACAACCCGCCGCCATCCTGAATCACCTGATTGACCGCCAGCGCCATCTCTTCGGCACTGCGACCGATCACCACAATATTATGGCTGTCATGGCTGACCGTCGCAGCCAGCGCGCCTTCATTCAGGCCAAAGCCGCCGAGCAAACCACAGGCCGGAGCCAGACGTTGCCCGTAACGCTCAAGTACGGCAATAAAGCACACATCATCGCGATCAAAACCATTTTCGCTGTAGACGCTGGAGCGGGAGTGCGTAATCAATTCGTTATGGATGACGTCAATGACCCGATAGCGTTTTCCGGGCGTGAATTGCAGGGCAAAGTCGCTGGCGGAAACTGGCTGACGGGCAATGGTATTGCCATACGGCGGAGCGGATTGTGCCAGTCTCGCCGACTCTTCCGCCTGTAAGGTTTGCGCATCAATCGGCTCGCCTTTCACCAGTACCTGCTGCACCGTGACCTTACGCGCATCGCTCAACAGGACGATATCGGCCTGCTTACCGGGTGCCAGTAAGCCGAGGTGATTCAGACCAAAGTGGCGCGCCGTCGACCAGCTGGCGACGCGATATGCCACATGCAGCGGCACATTGTGTTGTTCGATCAGGCGGCGAATTAGGGCATCGATATGTCCTTCATGGGCGATCTCCCACGGGTTACGGTCATCGGTACAGAGCATGCATTGCGGGCTGTTAAATTCGTTGATCAACGGTGCCAGTGCGTTGAGATTGCGGGCAGCGGACCCTTCGCGGATCATCAACGACATGCCGAGTTGTAATTTCCGGCGTCCTTCTTCCAGCTGATAACTTTCGTGGCAGTTTTCAATACCCGCAGCAATATAGGCGTTAAGTTCTTTACCACCCAAACCCGGGCAGTGACCGTCCAGCGTCAGGTGGCGAAATGCATCCAGTTTATCGAGCAGCGCATTCTGCCCGCTAATTACGCCAGGGTAGTCCATCATTTCTGCAAGGCCGGTAACCTGCGGATGGTCCCGCCAGGCGAGCATCTGTTCAAGGGTAAAACTGGCACCGTTAACATCGCAGCCTTCCAGGGCGGGTACGCAAGAGCTGACCTGCAAGTATTGGTTTTGCCTTGCCTGTTCGGCACAGCGGGCAAACCAGGCGAAACCGGCTTCGCCCATCACGTTGACGATTTCATGAGGGTCGCAAATAACGGTCGTCAGGCCGCGCGGCAGGGTAGCGGTTTCAAAGGTGACCGGCGTCATCATGCTGGATTCAATATGCAGGTGAGCATCAATAAACCCTGGCACCGCCGTTGCGCCGTGGGCATCAATCCGCTGCAAAGCCGGAGCATCAGTGTATTCTGCGCCAACACCGGCAATGTAACGCCCTTTAATCACAATTGGGCCGGAAATTTCTCCGCCATTGATCAGGTCGAGAATAGAGACATTATCAATAATATAATCGGCAACAGCGTCGCCACGGGAAACGGCTAACAATTCCTGGTATTCAGCCCGGCTAATGTGATGAAATTTATGGTTAATAGAATTATTCATATTTTTCTCATTTTGATTTTATCAATTTGATTATTATTTATCATAAAGAAACGTCGCGAGATTATTAAAGAATATCCATTAATGCGCAATTGAAATGTGATAATTATCACTGAACCGTTGTTGTCATTTGTTTTACAAAAGCAAGGGATTAAATCTCCTCCAATGGACAAAAAAATGAATAATGACAATACCGATTACGTGAGTAATGAATCAGGGACGCTTTCGCGATTATTTAAACTACCTCAGCATGGGACCACCGTCCGCACAGAATTGATTGCGGGGATGACCACTTTTTTAACCATGGTGTACATCGTTTTTGTGAACCCGCAAATCCTCGGCGCGGCACAAATGGACCCGAAAGTGGTGTTTGTTACCACCTGTTTGATTGCCGGTATCGGCAGTATTGCGATGGGGATATTTGCTAACTTACCCGTGGCGCTGGCTCCGGCAATGGGGCTGAACGCCTTCTTTGCGTTCGTGGTCGTGGGGGCGATGGGTATCTCCTGGCAGACCGGGATGGGCGCGATATTCTGGGGCGCAATTGGGCTATTTTTGCTCACGCTATTTCGTATCCGTTACTGGATGATCTCCAACATTCCATTAAGTTTACGTATTGGTATCACCAGCGGAATCGGATTATTTATCGCCTTAATGGGATTAAAAAATACTGGCGTTATTGTCGCCAATAAAGACACCCTGGTGATGATTGGCGATTTAAGTTCTCACGGCGTGTTGTTAGGTATTTTAGGGTTTTTTATTATAACCGTGTTGTCATCACGTCATTTTCATGCCGCGGTGCTTGTTTCTATTGTGGTGACGTCTTGCTGTGGATTATTTTTCGGTGATGTTCATTTTAGCGGCATCTATTCCATTCCGCCTGATATTAGCGGCGTCATTGGTGAAGTAGATTTGAGCGGCGCGTTAACACTTGAACTCGCCGGTATCATTTTCTCCTTTATGCTGATCAACCTATTTGATTCATCAGGAACATTAATTGGTGTAACTGATAAAGCTGGCTTAATAGATAGTAACGGTCAATTCCCCAATATGAATAAGGCGCTGTATGTTGATAGCGTCAGTTCGGTGGCAGGCGCATTTATTGGTACCTCATCTGTTACTGCCTATATTGAAAGTACTTCTGGTGTGGCGGTCGGTGGTCGCACGGGGCTGACTGCGGTTGTGGTCGGCGTTATGTTCCTGTTGGTTATGTTCTTCTCACCGCTGGTGGCGATGGTTCCTCCTTACGCAACCGCCGGAGCGTTAATCTTTGTTGGCGTGCTGATGACCTCAAGTCTGGCGCGCGTTAACTGGGATGATTTTACCGAATCGGTGCCTGCGTTTATTACCACGGTGATGATGCCCTTTACTTTCTCGATCACCGAAGGGATTGCACTCGGCTTTATGTCGTACTGCATCATGAAAGTGTGCACCGGGCGCTGGCGCGATCTGAACCTGTGTGTGGTGGTGGTCGCAGCTCTGTTTGCACTGAAGATTATTCTGGTGGATTAGCAACTGGCGAGGGTTTCCAGATATCATGAGTTCTGATTACGCAGGAGAACTCATGATCTGGATAATGCTCGCCACGCTGGCGGTAGTGTTTGTGATTGGTTTTCGGGTGCTGACATCCGGGGCCAGAAAAGCGATTCGCCGTCTCAGCGATCGGCTGAATATCGATGTCGTACCCGTGGAGTCGATGGTCGATCAAATGGGAAAGTCAGCCGGTGACGAATTTTTACGTTATTTGCATCGTCCGGATGAGTCGCACCTGCAAAACGCCGCGCAGGTGCTGCTCATCTGGCAAATTGTCATTGTCGATGGTAGCGAACAGAACCTGCTGCAATGGCATCGGATTTTACAAAAAGCCCGCCTTGCCGCTCCCATTACTGATGCTCAGGTCAGGCTGGCGCTGGGTTTTCTGCGCGAAACCGAACCTGAAATGCAGGATATTAATGCTTTTCAGATGCGCTATAACGCGTTCTTTCAGCCTGCCGAGGGCGTTCACTGGCTGCATTAAAACCGCTTCGTCTTATCAGCCTACAGACCGCGCCTGGCCTGTAGGGTGGATAAGGCGTTCACGCCGCATCCGGTATCGGAACTGACAGTAGGTGAACGCATTATCTACGTTCTATTTACAGCAGCACCTCCAACCCGTGTTTTTGCACAATGCTGAGCAGTTTTAATGAAATGCCATTGGGGCGTTTAGCGCCACTTTCCCATTTTTGTACAGTTGAAACGCTGGTATTGAGATAGTGAGCGAAGACGGGCTGACTCACTTTTAATTTTTCCCGCAGTGCTTTTATCTCAACAGGTTGTAAGTCTTGCACGCTGGTCAGGCAGGCTTTGTCAAAAGTACGCATCGTTTCGGCAGAAATAGCATTGACGCTGGACAATCCAGCCGCTGCGCTGTGAATAGCCTCAAATGCAGGACTTTTAAATTTAGTTTTTGCAGTCATAGCAGATCTCTGTCAGTTCTTTAGTGTTAATCATTGCTGTCAGTTGGGCTTTCGTCAGGAAGGCATAATGCTTTGCAAGTTCACGAAAACCAGCCAGTTCCTGACTATTGATGTTCGACATATCCTGTTTTGCATATAAAAACGTGTAAAACCAATTGCTTCCCCCTTTTGCCAGAATGATTGCACGCTCACGATTTTGGTGAAGGCGCTTTTTAAAAACGCCACCACCAAGTGCATCAGCTTTACCTTGTTCCGTTTCTAAAATGGCCCGGCACAACTCTTCATCTGTTATTGCATGAGACCTGGCTTCCCTTGCAAACCATTTGGTTTTAAACACGCGCATATCGTTGAGATCCTGTTATTAAAGTATATCACCAAGTGCAATACTTTATCCCTTGTTCCCAACACAATCGCGAAAATACATATCACCTTGCCCTATGATTTTTATTTCTTCGAGCAGCCTCGAACTTTCCCACAACACCGTAAAAGTTGCAAAAACGTTAAATGCGTCACACATTTCAATGTTAAAGTGGTCGGCTTTTCCCCTGAAACATGCCACGGGTAACACCATGAGTGAATTTATTGCCGAAAACCGCGGCGCGGATGTCATCACCCGACCGAACTGGTCAGCCGTTTTCTCGGTGGCGTTTTGCGTCGCCTGTCTGATTATCGTTGAGTTTTTGCCCGTCAGTTTGTTGACGCCAATGGCCCAGGATTTAGGCATTTCGGAGGGGGTTGCCGGGCAATCGGTGACCGTGACCGCCTTTGTGGCAATGTTTGCCAGTTTGTTTATTACCCAGACAATTCAGGCCACTGACCGCCGCTACATTGTTATTTTGTTTGCCGTTTTGCTGACGCTCTCCTGCTTGCTGGTTTCCTTTGCTAACTCATTCAGTTTGCTTTTAATTGGTCGTGCCTGTCTGGGGCTGGCGCTGGGCGGGTTCTGGGCGATGTCGGCGTCGCTGACCATGCGTCTGGTGCCGCCGCGTACGGTGCCGAAGGCGCTGTCGGTGATCTTCGGCGCAGTTTCTATTGCGCTGGTGATTGCCGCACCGTTGGGCAGTTTTTTAGGCGAGCTTATCGGTTGGCGCAATGTCTTTAATGCGGCGGCGGTGATGGGCGTGCTGTGTATTTTCTGGATTATCAAATCATTGCCTTCGCTGCCAGGCGAACCCTCGCATCAGAAACAAAATACTTTCCGCTTATTACAACGTCCGGGTGTGATGGCAGGGATGATCGCCATCTTCATGTCTTTCGCCGGGCAGTTTGCTTTCTTCACGTATATTCGCCCGGTGTATATGAACCTGGCGGGATTCGGCGTGGATGGTTTAACGCTGGTGCTGTTGAGTTTTGGTATCGCCAGCTTTATTGGTACGTCGCTTTCGTCGTTCATTCTTAAACGTTCGGTAAAACTGGCCTTAGCGGGCGCGCCGTTAATACTGGCAGTGAGTGCGTTGGTGCTGACGTTGTGGGGAAGCGATAAAATCGTTGCTACCGGCGTGGCGATTATCTGGGGGCTAACTTTTGCATTGGTTCCTGTCGGCTGGTCAACGTGGATCACCCGCTCACTGGCCGATCAGGCAGAAAAAGCCGGGTCTATTCAGGTGGCGGTTATTCAGCTTGCTAATACCTGTGGCGCGGCAATCGGCGGTTATGCGCTGGATAATATTGGTCTGACTTCGCCGTTGATGTTGTCCGGCACATTGATGTTGCTGACGGCGTTATTGGTCACCGCAAAGGTGAAAATGAAGTAACGTATTTACAGGAGGGGTTACTGCTCTGGCGGGAAGCTCTCCTGTTCTTCCTCTGATAACCATTGATCAGGCATTGTTCTTATCTTGTTGTTATTTCCATTCTTCCGCCTGTATTCATCATTTGCTAATCATGAATCATCATTTTCTCTCATGTTAAAGAAAGGTCATTTAATCTGAACGCATAGCGACAGGGATGACAAATGGCAGGGAAAGCGCATGGGAATGGCGATCGTCGGGGCGATAACACCATATGTGGATTGGGGGATCGTTTACGTCGTCTGACCGCCGGTATTTGCCTGATAACACAAACTATTTTCCCTGTTATGGCTGCTGCCCCTACGCATATTAATCCTGCGCATTCGGATACTGCCGCGTCACTGATCCTGCCGAACGTTAAAACTATTCCATATACCCTGGGTGCGTTGGAATCGCCACCAACGGTCGCGGCACGCTTTGGTATCACCGTTGATGAATTACGTCGCCTGAATCAGTTCCGTACCTTTGCGCGGGGCTTTGACAATGTGCGTCAGGGCGATGAAATGGATGTGCCCCTCATTAACAGTAATAGCCCCGAAGCGCGCAACCTGAAAGCAATGCAGATGGAGCGCGACGGCAAAGATCCGCAAATGCAGGTCGCGGAAGTGGCGCAGCAAAGCGGAACACTTTTAGCACGCGATATGGACAGCGAACAGGCGGCGAGTATGGCGCGTGGCTGGGTGGCTTCTTCTGCATCTGCGCAGGCAACGGACTGGCTCAGTCGTTGGGGAACTGCCCGGGTATCTCTTGGTGTGGATGAAGATTTCAGCCTTAAAAGCTCTTCATTTGAATTTCTCCATCCCTGGTACGAAACGCCGGATAACCTGGTCTTCAGCCAGCACACACTTCACCGTACGGATGATCGCACTCAAACCAACCACGGTATCGGCTGGCGTTATTTCACCCCGAGCTGGATGTCTGGCGTCAATATGTTTATCGATCATGACCTGACCCGCTATCACACCAGAACCGGGATGGGCGTTGAATACTGGCGCAATTACCTGAAACTGAGCGGAAACGGTTATCTGCGCCTCAGTAACTGGCGTAGTGCACCGGAACTCGACAATGACTATGAAGCACGTCCGGCGAACGGGTGGGATCTTCGCGCCGAAGGCTGGTTACCGGCCTGGCCGCAGCTGGGCGGCAAGCTGGTCTATGAACAATATTATGGCGATGAAGTGGCGCTGTTTGGTAAAGACGAGCGACAAAATGATCCTCACGCGATTACCGCAGGTTTGAGTTACACCCCTGTTCCTCTGATCTCCTTTAGTGCCGAGCAACGGCAGGGCAAACAGGGAGAAAACGACACCCGAATTGGTATGGAGTTGACGTTGCAACCCGGCCATTCACTGCAAAAACAGCTCGATCCGGCTGAAGTTGCAGCACGACGTAGCCTTGTGGGCAGTCGCTATGACCTGGTCGATCGTAATAACAATATTGTCCTCGAATATCGCAAGAAAGAGCTGGTGCGGCTGACGCTGACCGATCCGTTGAAAGGCAAGCCGGGTGAGGTTAAATCGCTGGTTTCTTCCTTACAAACCAAATATGCGCTGAAAGGTTATGACATTGAAGCCGCTTCCCTGCAATCAGCGGGCGGAAAAGTAGCTGTTTCCGGCAAGGATATTCAGGTCACTATTCCTCCCTACCGATTCACGGCAATGCCTGAAACCGACAACACTTACCCGATAGCGGTTACAGCGGAAGATTCGAAAGGAAATTTCTCCCGGCGTGAAGAAAGTATGGTGGTCGTGGAAAAACCCACACTAAGCCTCGCCGATTCAACGCTTTCTGTCGATCTGCAAATCCTGCTTGCTGATGGAAAATCAACCTCAACGCTGACCTATACCGCGCGAGATTCCAGCGGCAAGCCAATCCCAGGTATGACGTTAAAAACACAGGTGAAAGGTTTGCAGGATTTCGCCTTAAGCGAATGGAAAGACAACGGTAACGGAACCTATACCCAAATAGTTACCGCCGGGAAGACGTCTGGCGCGTTATCGCTGATGCCGCAATTTAACGGCGACGATATCGCTAAGACGCCAGCGCTGATTGCTATCGTGGCGAATACGGCATCCCGCGCTGACTCCACGATTGAGACAGACCAGGATAATTACGTCGCGGGTAAGCCGATAGTCGTTAAAGTGACCCTGAAAGATGATAACGGCAACGGGGTTACAGGAAGAAAAGAACTTCTCAAACAAACCGTTAAAGTAGACAACACGAAGGCTGATGCTGTTAGTGCCTGGACGGAAGAAAGTGAGGGAATTTACAAAGCAAGCTATACGGCCCATCTCATTGGCGACAAATTAACGGCCCAGCTGACGATGCCCGGCTGGCAAACCAAACATTCGGATGCGTTCAGTATTGCGGGTGATAAAGATACCGCCAAAATCGCTGCGATGCAGATCACCGCGAATAACGCAGTTGCCAGACGCGATCACAATACCGTCGCTGTGACGGTCAGGGATGTGCATCAAAATTTACTGCAGGGACAAAATGTTACCTTCACGGTCGTGAATGGTGCGGCGGTTTTTGCCGATCCAAATGGCGGTATTGTGACGACAGATAAAGACGGGATTGCCAGCGTTAACCTTGCCAGTGACCAGGCGGTAAACAGTCTTATCAAGGCCGAGACCAATGGCAGTAGTCAGTCTGTGGAAGTGAGCTTTATTACTGGCGATATCTCTCAGCTGACCTCCACCATCAAGACAGACGATGTGTCATACACCGCGGGTGGCAAGATAAAAGTGTCAGTTACCCTTATGGATGAGCAGAAAAACCTGGTGAAAGGGATGGCTTCGCTGCTGGCGGGTAGCGGTGTGGTCGAGGTGAGCGGTACAGATAAAAATGAAACGGGTAACTGGAGCGAAGAGTCTGATGGCGTTTACACCACCACCCGAACCGCGAAGATTGCTGGCGATCGCCATTACGCCACGCTGAAACTATCGACATGGAGTAGCGCGCAGCAATCCGATGCGTATGCCATCCGCGAAAGCGGAGCTGTGTTGGCTTATTCCTCCATCGTTACCGACAAAACGACCTACACCGCGGGCGGCGCGATAAAAGTTACGGTAACACTCAAGGATAGCTTTGAAAACCTGGTCGGGGGGCAACGAGACGCTGTCAACCAGGCTATCCAGCTGCCAAATACAAAAGCGGAAAGCATCGCCTGGAATGAAGATCAAAAAGGAATTTATACCGCAACGTATACCGCCTTACTCCCTGGCACCGGTTTAAAAGCACAGCTACAGATGTCCGGCTGGGCGAACGCTCTGACTTCAAATGATTACAGTATTAGTGGCGATGCCGCCAGCGCACAAATTGTCGCGATGCAAGTGACAACGGGTAACCCGGATGTGCTGCCGGAGCAGACCGTCACCTTTACGGTGACGAAGGGGGCGGCTGTATTTGCCAATGCAGGGCAGAGCGCAGATATCAGGACGGATGCGCATGGCATGGCAGAGGTTGATCTGAGCAGTGCCGTAGCGGATGCCAGCACTGTTGAGGCTAAGGTTAATCAAAGCAGCGATAGTAAAACGGTGAACTTTGTTGCTGATGTTAGCACGGCGCAGGTCGCGGAGCTGGTGGTCATTAAGGATGGTTCAGAGGCGGACGGTTCGACGGCGAACACGCTGCGGGTGAAGGTCACCGATGCGTTCGGTAATACGCTTGCCGGGCAGACGGTCAGCGTGTTGGCGGACAACGGTGCAACGGTCGCTCCGACGGTGATTACAGAGCCGGACGGCACGGTGGAGATCTCAGTCACCAGCCAGACCGCCGGAACCAGTGTGGTCACCGCCAGCGTCAACAACAGCAGCCAGAGCCGGAACGTGACGTTTGTCGCCGATGTCAGGACGGCGAAGATCGCTGATCTGGTAGTCACCCGGGATAACTCAGTGGCAGACGGTGCAATGGCGAACACGCTGCGGGTGAGGGTCACAGATGCGTTCGGGAATACGCTTGTCGGGCAGACGGTCAGCGTGATGGCAGACAACAGCGCAACGGTGTCTCCGACGGTCACTACAGAGCCGGACGGCACGGTGGAGATCAGTATCACCAGCCAGACAGCCGGAACCAGTACAGGCACTGCCAGCATCAACAACAGCAGCCTGAGCCGGAACGTGACGTTTATTGCGGATGTCAGGACGGCGAAGATCGCTGATCTGGTGGTCATTAAGGACGACTCAGTGGCAGATGGTGTAATGGCGAATATGCTGCGGGCGAGGGTCACCGATGCGTTCGGGAATGTACTTGCCGGCCAGACGGTTAGCGTGACGGCGGACAACGGCGCAACGGTTGCTCCGGTGGTCATCACAGGGCCGGACGGCACGGTGGAGATCTCAGTCACCAGCCAGACCGCCGGAACCAGTGCGATCACCGCCAGTATCAACAACAGCAGCCTGAGCCGGAACGTGACGTTTGTCGCCGATGTCAGGACGGCGAAGATCGCTGATCTGGTAGTCACCCGGGATAACTCAGTGGCAGACGGTGCAATGGCGAACACGCTGCGGGTGAGGGTCACAGATGCGTTCGGGAATACGCTGAATGGGCAGACGGTCAGCGTGTTGGCAGACAACGGTGCCACGACTGCTCCGACGGTCACCACGCAGCCGGACGGCACGGTGGAAATCAGTGTCACCAGCCAGACGGCGGGAGTCAGTACTGTCACTGCCAGCATTAACAGCAGCAGCCTGATCCGGAACGTAACGTTTGTCGCGGATGTCAGGACGGCGCAGATAGCGAGTCTGGAGGTTACCCGGGATAACTCAGTGGCTGACGGCGCAATGGCGAACACGCTGCGGGTGAAGGTCACCGATGCGTTCGGGAATGCGCTGAATGGACAGACGGTCAGCGTGATGGCGGACAACGGCGCAACGGTTGCCCCGACGGTGATCACCGAGCCGGACGGCACGGTGGAAATCAGTGTCACCAGCCAGACGGCGGGAGTCAGTGCAGTCACTGCAACCATCAACAGCAGTAGTCAGAGTCAGAACGTGACATTTATCGCCGATGTCAGCACGGCGAAGATCGCTGATCTGGTGGTCATTAAGGATGGTTCAGAGGCAGACGGTTCGACGGCGAACACGCTGCAGGTGAAGGTGACCGATGCGTTCGGGAATGCACTTGCCGGACAGACGGTCAGCGTGATGGCAGGCAACGGTGCCACGACTGCTCCGACGGTCACCACGCAGCCGGACGGCACGGTGGAGATCAGTGTCACCAGTCAGACCGCCGGAGCCAGTACAGTCACCGCCAGCATTAACAACAGCAGCCTGAGCCAGAACGTGACGTTTGTCGCCGATGTCAGCACGGCGAAGATCGCTGATCTGGTGGTCATTAAGGATGGTTCAGAGGCAGACGGTTCGACGGCGAACACGCTGCGGGCGAGGGTAACCGATGCATTCGGTAATGCACTTGCCGGACAGACGGTCAGCGTGATGGCAGGCAACGGCGCAACGGTTGCCCCGACGGTGATCACCGAGCCGGACGGCACGGTGGAAATCAGTGTCACCAGTCAGACGGCGGGAATCAGTGCAGTCACAGCCAGCATCAACAGCAGCAGTCAGAGCCGGGACGTGACATTTATCGCCGATGTCAGGACAGCGAAGATCGCTGAACTGGAGGTCATCCGGGATAACGCGGTGGCAGACGGTTCGACGGCGAATACGCTGCAGGTGAAGGTCACCGATGCTAACGGTAATACGCTTGCCGGACAGGCGGTCAGCGTGTTGGCAGGCAACAGCGCAACGGTTGCTTCGACGGTGACCACAAAGCCGGATGGCACGGTGGAGATCAGTGTCACCAGTCAGACGGCAGGCACCAGTACAGTCACTGCCAGCATCAACAGCAGCAGCCTGAGCCGGAACGTGACGTTTGTCGCCGATGTCAGCACGGCAAAAATAGCGGATCTGGTCGTTATCCAGGATAACTCAGTGGCTGACGGCGCAATGGCGAACACGCTGCGGATGAGGGTCACGGATGCATTCGGTAATACGCTTGGCGGACAGACGGTCAGCGTGACGGCAGACAACAGTGCAATGGTCGCTTCGACTGTCATCACAGGGCCGGACGGTACGGTGGAGATCAGTGTCACCAGCCAGACGGCGGGGATCAGTATTGTCACTGCATCCATCAACAACAGCAGCCTGAGCCGGGACGTGACGTTTGTTGCCGATGTCAGGACGGCGAAGATCGCTGATCTGGTGGTCATTAAGGATGGTTCAGAGGCGGACGGTTCGACGGCGAACACGCTGCAGGTGAGGGTCACCGATGCGTTCGGTAATGCGCTTGCCGGGCAGACGGTCAGCGTGTTGGCGGACAACGGCGCAACGGTCGCCCCGACGGTCACCACGCAGCCGGACGGTACGGTGGAGATCTCTGTTACCAGCCAGACGGCGGGAGTCAGTGCAGTCACTGCAACCATCAACAGCAGTACTCAGAGTCAGAACGTGACATTTATCGCCGATGTCAGGACGGCGAAGATCGCGGATCTGGTGGTCATTAAGGATGGTTCAGAGGCGGACGGTTCGACGGCGAACACGCTGCGGGCGAGGGTGACCGATGCGTTCGGCAATGCACTTGCCGGGCAGGCGGTCAGCGTGATGGCAGGCAACAGCGCAACGGTCACTCCGACGGTCACCACGCAGTCGGACGGTACGGTGGAGTTCAGTGTCACCAGCCAGACGGCAGGAACCAGTACAGTCACCGCCAGTATCAACAGCAGCAGCCTGAGCCGGGACGTGACGTTTATTGCGGATGTCAGGACGGCGCAGATCGCGGTGCTGGAAGTGACGCAGGATTACGCCGTGGCAGATGGTTCGACGGCGAACACGCTGCGGGCGAGGGTGACCGATGCGTTCGGGAATGCACTTGCCGGGCAGACGGTCAGCGTGACGGCAGGCAACGGCGCAACGGTGTCTCCGACGGTCATCACAGGGCCGGACGGCACGGTGGAAATCAGTGTCACCAGCCAGACGGCGGGAGTCAGTGCAGTCACTGCAACCATCAACAACAGCACCGCGAGCCAGAACGTGATGTTTATCGCCGATGTCAGGACGGCGAAGATCGCGGATCTGGTGGTCACCCGGGATAACTCAGTGGCTGACGGCGCAATGGCGAACACGCTGCAAGTGAAGGTTACCGATGCTAACGGTAATACGCTTGCCGGGCAGACGGTCAGCGTGTTGGCGGACAACAGCGCAACGACTGCCCCGACGGTAATCACAGAGCCGGACGGGACGGTGGAGATCTCAGTCACCAGCCAGACCGCCGGAACCAGTACTGTCACTGCAACCATCAACAGCAGTAGTCAGAGTCAGAACGTGACGTTTATCGCCGATATCAGGACGGCGCAGATCGCTGATCTGGTGGTCATTAAGGACGGCTCAGTGGCAGACGGTTCGACGGCGAACATGCTGCGGGTGAGGGTGACGGATGCGTTCGGTAATGCGCTTGGCGGCCAGACGGTCAGCGTGTTGGCGGACAACGGCGTAACGACTGCCCCAACGGTGATCACCGAGCCGGACGGCACGGTGGAAATCAGTGTCACCAGCCAGACGGCGGGAGTCAGTGCAGTCACTGCAACCATCAACAGCAGTAGTCAGAGTCAGAACGTGACATTTATCGCCGATGTCAGCACGGCGAAGATCGCTGATCTGGTGGTCATTAAGGATGGTTCAGAGGCGGACGGTTCGACGGCGAACACGCTGCGGGCGAGGGTGACCGATGCATTCGGTAATACGTTGGGCGGGCAGACGGTCAGCGTGTTGGCGGATAACGGCGCAACGGTTGCCCCGACAGTCACTACGCAGCCGGACGGCACGGTGGAAATCAGTGTCACCAGTCAGACCGCCGGAACCAGTACAGTCACTGCCAGCATCAACAGCAGCAGTCAGAGCCGGGACGTGACATTTATCGCCGATGTCAGGACAGCGAAGATCGCTGAACTGGAGGTCATCCGGGATAACGCGGTGGCAGACGGTTCGACGGCGAATACGCTGCAGGTGAAGGTCACCGATGCTAACGGCAATGCGCTTGCCGGGCAGATGGTCAGCGTGTTGGCGGACAACAGCGCAACGACTGCCCCGACGGTCATCACAGGGCAGGACGGCACGGTGGAAATCAGTGTCACCAGCCAGACCGCCGGAATCAGTGCGGTCACCGCCAGCATCAACAACAGCACCCTGAGCCGGGATGTGAAATTTATCGCCGATGTCAGCACGGCGCAGATCGCTGATCTGGTGGTCATTAAGGACGGCTCAGTGGCAGACGGTTCGACGGCGAACACGCTGCAGGTGAAGGTCACCGATGCGTTCGGGAATGCGCTGAATGGGCAGACGGTCAGCGTGTTGGCGGACAACGGCGCAACGGTTGCTCCGACGATGACCACAAAGCCGGACGGCACGGTGGAGATCAGTGTCACCAGTCAGACCGCCGGAATCAGTGCGGTCACTGCAACTATCAACAACAGCACCGCGAGCCAGAACGTGATGTTTATCGCCGATGTCAGGACGGCGCAGATCGCGGACCTGGTGGTCATTAAGGACGACTCAGTGGCAGACGGCGCAATGGCGAATATGCTGCGGGCGAGGGTCACCGATGCGTTCGGTAATGCGCTTGCCGGGCAGACGGTCAGCGTGTTGGCAGGCAACGGTGCCACGACTGCCCCGACGGTCACCACGCAGCCGGACGGCACGGTGGAGATCATTGTCACCAGTCAGACGGCGGGCACCAGTACAGTCACCGCCAGCATCAACAACAGCAGCCAGAGCCAGAACGTCACCTTTGTACCTGGTGATGCATCGCAGCTCACTTCAACCGTTGAAACAAATAAGTCGAACTATACGGTTGGAGAGACAATCACCATCACGGTAACGCTCCGGGATGCGTTCGATAATCTGGTAACCGGTGCAGCTTCACAGTTAGCCGCTGATGGTGTGCTGACGGTGGCTGGCACTGACCCGTCAGAAACGGGAAGCTGGGTTGAATCAGGTGGCGTGTATACCACAACCCGAATGGCGACGATTGCCAGTACCAATCAGCACGCCAACCTGCAATTGCAGACGTGGAGTGATGGCGTAACGTCAGATCGCTATGACATACAGTCCGGTTCTCCGGCGCAAGCCACATCAACTATCGCTACGGATAAAAACGCCTACACCGCTGGTGACACTATAACCGTCGCCGTGACGCTGAAAGACGCGCACGGTAACCTGGTTGAAGGGGGCGAGTCCTTATTGTCTGGTGATAACGTAACAGTAGAAGGAGCCGTACGTTCAGGAGGATGGTCTGAAACCGCCGGTGTTTATACTGCTACATGGTCGGCGCAAATGGCGGGAGACTCTCACCACGCGACGCTGAAGTTGTCTGAATGGGGCAGCAGTAAACAATCAGAGAGTTATTCCATCCACAGCGGTGCTCCGGTGCAGGCAAATTCTGCTATCAGGACAGATAAATCGGCATATATCGCCGGGGAGCCATTAACCGTCACAATAACGTTGCGGGATGAGTTTGGTAACCCTGCTTTAGGGCTGACATCAGAAGTCATCGAGTCTTATATTGATAGTTTCGCGGTAGGCGGCGCAACTCACGATGCTATGCGGTGGGTCGAGCAGAATAATGGTGAATATACCATTGTCTGGACAGCATGGGTTGCCGAGGAAAATCTAGTTGCCAGTCTGAAATTAAAAACATGGGCAACGGAGATTAAGTCCTCGTTATACGGAATACAACCAGGTGCGGCGGCAAAAACTCAATCCACGATAGTCGCGGACAAAACGATATATATCGCTGGGGATAGCATAACGGTGACCGTTGTTCTTAAAGATGCCCAGGGTAACTTTATTACTGATGGTGTTGTTCAGCTTAATGAGGAAAACGTACAAGTCAGGAATGCGGATCCTATCCAGGGCAATAATTGGGTTTACAACGGCAATGGGCAATATCAAAGACAGTATATGGCGCATTTTGCGGAAGCGAATTTGAATGCGCAACTGAAGATGGCTGGTTGGAGCGATGCCAATTATTCAAACAATTACACTATTAAACCAGGTGAAGTGAGTCCGCTTGGTTCACAGCTTCGTATACGAGAAGTTTTAGTAGTGGAAGGGGCGGATTTACCTGTCAGTGCTTTATTAGTTGATGATTTTGGAAATCCGGTGGATAACGGTCTGGATTTGCTGGATGATGCAGTGTACTTACAAAATGTAGAAAAAAAAGAAGGGGAAAAATGGAGATATGTGGGTGATGGAATATATGAACGTACATATATGGCCTACCAAGAAGGAGAAAATTTAACTTCATTTATGGAGATTAAAGGTTGGCGTATATACGGACAACCATCCTATACCATCCTTCCTTTTGTGGAAGTCGAGTCGCTGAGTGTTAATGGTGCAAAATTCAGGGCGGCAGATGGTTTTCCAGAAACAGGGTTTGATGGTGCAAAATTCACGCTGTTACTAACCCATAATATGAAAAATACGGATTATAATTGGACGGCTGGGATTTATGGAATTAATGTTGACAGTAATGGAGAAGTAACATTATCTGTGCTGATAAGAAGTGAAGTCACTATTACCGGGAAACCCAAGAATGGTAAAGGGAATGATGTTGTATTTAAATTCAAGATTAAAAAATGGTTTACTAGTTTAGGTGCTACCAGTAGTAATACCTGGGATATCATAAATACTTCATGTAGTTATGGTCAAATGCCGTCATCTTTAGAATTAGCGCAGCGGCCAAGCGGCGGGGTAGTACCGCGAAAAGTAGGTACGTTGTGGGGCGAATATGGTAATTTAAAAACTTATGGGAACGCTTTTAGCGGTACGGATTATTGGACAAGCACTCAGCTCATGGGAGTACACGAGAAATTTAATCCTGAAACTGGTATATCAGAGCTTGGAACAGGAAAGTCCTCTGGCTTGTGCGTAGAGTATTATTAACGAAGTAATCACTAAATTGCCCTGCATCAGCAGGGCAATTTATATTCATTATTACGCAGAAGTACGCATCACACCAATAGTATTAAATTCATTTTTCACACTGAGCAAACGGGGGTCATGAAGCAAAACATTTGACCATAAATCATTCTCTTTAATTAATTGTTGCCAGCGCTTTTCATATTCTTTTTTACCATACACAGTGTAAATCAACGGCAAAATAACACCATTGATTTTGTTGGTGTTAATATTTGCCAGTAACTTCATAATGTCATTTTTTATAGATGCGCCATAGATCAGAAATTTCGTATAAAGCGAGTTAACACAGGTGTAATCAAGACCATGTTCAGGCTCAAGTTTAAGCAATAAACTTTTGGCTTTGTCATTATGTCCTTTCAGTGCCATGAACATAGCCAGAATAGAGGTAATAATTGGATTATTACAGGTGTTTTGACTGTTAAGATTTAATGCAAAAGATATCGCGTTATCGAGGGGGGATGTGTAATAAAGTATAATTAATTTAAGAATGCTTATACCCATTTTATTGGGTTCAAGAGCAATACTTTTTTCTATTAGATTAAATGCTCTTGCAAGGTCACCGTTCAAAAAACATAGCAGAGACTGATAATAATAAACGTCTGGCGAATTAGGTTTGAGTAAATGTGCTTGCTTAAATAGCACATTAGACACTGAATGTTCATCTTTTAGCCCACTGATTAAACCCAGTAAACCCAATGCCTGAGAATTTGAAGGGTTAATTTCAAGAGCCTTTTCAATGGAGGTTACTGCCGTAGTTATTGCTTGTTTTTGTTCACTGAGTCCAAGGAGGGCTAATGATATATGGCATTCCGCCAGGCAACAGTAGGGCAAGGTATTTTGCGGTTGCGTACTCACACAATCTCTAAATATTACTAATGCTCGTTTCAAACTCTCTGGTGTATAACGATACATTTCCATTCTGCCATTCATATACATAACAGCAGAATCCAGAGATGGCATTTGTTGTGTATTAATAGATTTAAAATTAATATTGGGTATTTTTTCAATAAGAATATTAATTACTTGTGATAATAATACGGAAAGAGGATTGTCGGGGTTGAAATCAATACTTTGATGATCAATCAATTTATGTGTTCTGGCATGAATTAACTCAATAAATAAACGCCAGTTTTTACCATAGTGAACGACCTGACCCATAATATAATATTCTGGACCTGTTTTATTGATAAACTGATGGATAGTGGAGAAATCACTGGCCTCATTTGTTACCGAAGCGGGTAAAATATCTAAACCACAAAAAGCATATTTAGAAAGGCCTTGGACAAGTTCGTAATGGAGTTTTAGAACATTGATCGAACCTTCAGTACGAAAGGGAAAAACGGCAAGAGTGGTGGTCGACTTTACCGGTTCATTATCGGTCACAATCACAATAGGTACAGTAAAACGGTATCCACGACCATAGACCGTTTCGATATACTTACACTGTTTATTCTCATGCAAAAGTTTGCGCAATGCATAAATACATCGTGTTAGAGATTCATCACTGGCAACACTCGCGCTCCAGACCTTATCGATAATCTCTTCTTTGCTAACAATTTCACCGTCAGCATTAAGCAATAGAATAATAACGCCAAGTTCTTTCGGGGGAATATGATATTCTTTGTTTTTGAATAATAATATTCCATTGTTTTTTAATACAAAGTCGCCAAATATATATTGTTGTGTATTATTTTTTCCATGTTGCAGTTGCATAGAACGCTCCTTCCGTTTTCTCTATTCATAGTATTAATTTGATCAATATAAAATAAAGTATTGGCAGAATTGCTCTATCAAAAAACGCTCATTTTGTAAGATTGTTATGAAGAAATGAATGAAAGCTGATGCTTAATAATATGAAACACTGGTCCCATTTTTCGGGACCAGATAGTGGGCGATAATTGTGGGTGTTACTTAATCAGAAACGTAAATAATCTTTTGCTGAATCAAACAACGCAGTAATGGTTGAAGATAATAATTTGATAATTGTATCGTAGGTGGAGTTGGCTGTACTGTATTTAGTCGTGATAACCTGCACGTCGGTTTTCATGTTTTCTGCCTGGCTGTTATAACCCGCAAGCCATGCCTGGTATTCAGCCGTGCTTATTTCGTAGCCGGTGAATTCTTTAGATATATTTTTTTCCTTCCCTTTATCGTCCCTGTGTACCATTGAGTCTGAAGACTGACTCATACTGTCAATAATCTGAGGGTTGGGAATAATAACATACAGACCGCTACCTTGCGGTTCAACTTCGACTATAGGAGAAGGTGTGCGGTGTTTGGGATCGGGTGGAATTACCGGAAGACCTAAAGCGGCGCACCATTTTTCTGCTTCTTCTAGTGGTACACCAATTTTGTCAGCAGGTGCCGGAGGGTATAAAACATAGTCTGGATTGTAATGATAGTGGAAATCACCATTAGGATATTTATCGATATAATAAAAATGCATCAAGGCTTTTTGGAATGCATTGACGTCAAAAACTATCGCATCGCCTTTTTTATTAGAGTGAGTCCATTTTCCCATATTGCTTTGGATATGTTCACTGAAGTCCTGCCAGTATGCGCTCATTATCTCAACGCTATTTGCATAGATTTCGAGGTAGTCGCTACCGAGCACACTCATCAAATCAGCAATATCACTGCATATATATTTATCACTTTTAAATTCGCTTGAACTACTGGCCGTTAAAGTACTGCTGGTTGCTGAACTTCTCATTTCAGGCACAGAACTGTCTAAAGAAGCGATAGCGTGAGTTAAGGTTCCTTTGGTCGTTGCCATTGCACTTGACCCGGTTGTGTTGTGAGCAACGTTAGCCAGGGTTTTTCTCACAGAGTTATGCAGGGTCAATATTGTAGCGGTATCCTTTAATTTTACGTCAATAGTATTAACATTTTCTGTAAGCTGCAGAACGTTTTTTATCAGCAAATAACTTTCGTGTAAGAGCGCGGATCCTTTCTCTGACAGGTTCTCAGTTGGGAAATTTCTGAGCATGTTTTTAACGAAGTTGAGTTGTATATCATGCTGGCATTTCCAGTCTTCATTTCGCGGGCTACGTTCACTGACTAAAGTTGATAGTTTTTCAACATCTTTCTTGAGCATAGCGCCAATATTATTATCCTTACTGGCGCTGTTATACAAATTACTCTCGCTTTTGCTGTTTCCCAGTTGATGAGGCTCCTCACTTTGCGAGGATGCCTCTTGAAGAGGAATGTTTGCATTCTGCTGACGTATAATATCTATATTTAAATTATTATCTTTATTAATCATGTGCCATTCCTCCTTAAATATAATTAACTATTATTGCAATAATTTATGAGCGAATGCCTTGAACAATAGCACTATCAGTATCAATAATGGTTTGTATTATTTGCTGTAATAAATTGAGTGCCTGATCTCTTCCTTGAACATCACGATTAATTTGATCCAGATAGCTACTCATAACTGAATGCATAACATTTTTAGCTTGCTCAGCCAAGTCTTTTTCTGCACGAGTATGTTCTGCTGCCACTGTTCCGCCGTATTGAGATAGATTTGCAATAGACTGAAATAGATTATTGGTATGAGAAATAGAACTGGTAATACCATATCTTAGATTGTGACTATTAATTTTTTCTTTGTCTTTAATTTTATTAGTGATACTTTCTTTTTCTTTTTGTAACTTACTTGATTGCTCTTGTTTGTCATTATCCTCAATATTCTTGTTATTTGATAAATCTTTTTGTTGATTTTCTATTTCGGCAAGTCTGGCTTTCGCATTTGCCATATCTTCTTTTGATTTTATCCGAGTTTGGCTATCTGGTTTGTCTGTATTTTGTTCCTGGTTTTCTGCGATATCATCTATCTTTCCCGCGGGCTTCGCAAGTTCTGCACCTGCCATAAATACAGCTCCCGTAGCATTAATAGCTGAGCCTGCTAATGCACCTGCAAAATTTGCCCAAGAAGCATTTTTTGTTTCGCTACTCTGAAGATGGACAAGCTGTTCAAAAACGATGCTCATGCTAGCATCAGCCTTGGCAGAGGCATTGTACATTGATGTAAAGACTCTTAGAAAGGCCTCCATAATGTTCTGTTGTCTCATCGTCAAATTATCTAACATATCGAGAATATTAAATGTTATGGTTTTCTCTATTGACTCGGTAGACTGACAGGATGATTTTGTTGCTATGGCAGAATTTTGATTTATATTATGTAGTGTATTCTTAGCATAATTAAGACCATCTAGTACCTTACATTGTAATTCAGGAGAGAGAGCACGGACAGACTCTATCAGACTAATAAATTTAGTATTTGTATCAACTTTAATATCATTTGGCGCAAAACTTTGCAGTATTTTTTTAGCTTGTGATACTCTTGTTTCATAAGCAGGTTGTTCATCGAATGTTGTTTTATCGAGATTCTTATTATGAGCTGTATTGTTTATATTGCTAATATTATTGGTCATTTTTGAATCCTCTTATACGATAGAATGAGAAGCAAATTTCAAAGCTTCAGTTCGGTGTTGTAATACACGCACCATCTGAGCTACCTCTTGTTCGACGGTTTTATCTATCCTTTGCATCACTGTAAGCATTTGTTCGCGCGTTTTTGATAGATTGCTTATATCTTGTTGTAGAATTTCGATATCTGCAGACTTACTGGTAGCGTATTGATTCATGCTCGATGTAATTATTGTACAAACGCCCGAGGCAATTTTTTCAAGAAGAATAGTTATTTTTGCAAATATCATTATAAATTGTGATGATGCTTTTATTTTGTCACCGAGAAAATTTAATGCTGACATGATTTTTTTTGATACTGACTTGATCATAGATTCCACGGTGGATTTTATACTGTCAGTTATTTCTTTTGTGATTTCTTCGGCGGCAGTTTTTGAGAGTGCCTTTACAAGTTCACTTATTGCTACTGAACAAATTAATGTTGCACCAATCATTAATGTTACCATAACAATAGAAGCGGCTGCAGATGAGTAAATATCTTGTACTAAATCAATAGTCGTTTGTTGGACACCCAAGGCGTCCAGAAGAGCGCAGATTGCGAGTAGTGTGGGGTCATATTTAGAAATAATACCCGCAAGACCTTCAGTTAGTTTTCCCAAAATCCAACCGGTAGCCGTGGTACCCAGAGTGATTTGACAAATAATATCAACACCTAATACTACTGCCCCTGCGATTCCTCCAATTAGTGCCAGCGCTCCAGCAAAGCTTGCCCCAGCACTTGGAACTGCTGCGACAATACCAATCACAATTAAGGCTGCACTTACGGCAAATGTAACTACAGTAACGACCTCATTAATAATGTTTAAAACTTTTGTCCATGTAGTATAGCTACGCGCTGTTTCATTGAGTTTATTTTCCCTGACATGGTTAATCTCTTTCATTACCTCAGATTGATTTTTGATCGATTCGCAATTGGTATCACCAATAACTTCCATTACTGAGGTAATCAAAAGGATAAATGTGGCTGTTGCGTTTCTGTTTTTCTGGTTTTCCTGGGTCAGGCAAATATTGGTGGTGAAGTTATTAATCTGTTCTTGCTGTTGAATTTCGTCAAAAATTTCCATACTTTGGCCGATCGCAGCATCAGCATCCATAATGGCTGTATTTAACGATTTCTCAGCTAACGATTTTTTTTGTAATGACAGCGTGAGTGTTTTTTCAGCCGCACTTTTTTGCGTCACTACTTTATTATATTGCGGATCGCCAGGTTGCAGTTGCGAGAGCTCTTGATTCAATGTGTTGACTTTTTTCTCCAGCGATTGCACCTTTTTATCGACCGCATTGTAATTATTATTGGCCTGATGCATGATGTCGTCGGCTTTTTGCGCGGAATCTAATGACGATGAGTAAGCGTCACTTAATTCACGAAACTTATTATGTGCCATTTCGTGTCGAAGCAGGGTGCTGTCAAGGTTATTATGCAAACGTGTTGTAATATCCTGATCGGCAATGCCTGTTAGATTACCCAAAATCATTGTCAGGCGGGCATCGTTCGTCTTTGCTGTAGTGGCGTTGTCGGAATCTGAAACCTGTATTGCAGGCGGAGCAAGCATCGGTTTGTTTTCAAGACGAGCGCGAATATCGTTATCAAGGGATTTCGGGTTTTTATTAAGCCGCATGGGATCAACTTGCGTTTTGTTGCTGTCCTGCAGTCTTTTTTCCGCATCGCTATACTGTGTGCGCAATGTTTCGCTGATTTGTTCAAACGTGATCGTTTGTCCCGTAATCGGTGCCGACATAATTCACCTCCTTTTTAAGCTATCATCGGGTGTAATTAATTCTTTTTTATTTAACTCATGGCAGATGTTTATTCCCATCTAAAATGGCATCAACGGGAAAGTAAGTAATGTGTTTATTGTTATTCTTCTCATTTATTTTATCGCCATGGTTATTTTTTAAATCAACCGGGGCTTCCTCATGATATTTCCTGATTAACTCTTCAGGCGTAAAAGAAGAGTTTTTTCCGTTTATGTTCATTTTGCCGACTCACTCTGTTTGAACTTCCTCTTCGGTATTGGCTGTCAAGAGTTCAAGATAAGCAGTAGCCATCTCTTTAACTTTTTCATTTTGGCTGTAGGTTACGACTGTATTAAATAACTCCATGGCCATTTTAGTGTTTTTTAAGCCCATCTGGCATTGGCCCATATAATAAACCAAAGAGAAATCGTTATCGGGAGATAGCATTAAACAGATATGATACATGTCGAATGCCTTTTGATAATCTTTCTTCAACTGACAGACGGCGGCATATCCTTTTAAATAGTTATAATTTTGGAAATCATAAATACAGAGAAATTTAAAAAAGAGCTCAGCTTCGTCAAGTCTTCCTTTTTCATAAAAGTTATAAGCGTAAGCATAAACGCCTTCAAGGGTATCCGGAGTAATGCCATGCAGCTCTGCAAGTGTTGCTCCCATACCTAATGCACGTTCGAACTTACTGGCAATTTCTTTATTTTCTTCTAAATCCAGATTTGCGCTTTCCATCTCTACTCTCTCCTTTCGAACATTCTTTGTTCAGACTTCACCATTTTTTAGAGGGGGGTGATATCAAAATTCGCTCATTTTTATGCCCATCCGTTGGGCGTCCTTTTCTGCATTAAAAACAAGTATTGTTTCAATGAGATAAGATTTTCTATGTGATGAAATGAAAACAATGTAGAGGGAAATTCCTCCACAATCCTGATGAACGGGTGCAATTTTGATTGGAATTTGAAAAAGCAGGTGATTTACTGATGTGCGAGCGTACGTCAGCGGCTGCTGGCCTGAGCGCGGAGGTGTGCGAAATTCACATATCCGGGCATTCCACCTTACCCAGCGCTTCCCAGTAGTTATTCTGATTATTACGCTCCATCGCCACAATAGCTTCGCGGATATGTTGTTTGTTACTCTCATCAGACAACATTAATTTTTCCCACGCTTCGTCTGATAATGACGCCTGTGGCGTGCAAATTTTACGTAAATCTTGCAATACCGTGGTCTTTTCTTTTGCCGACTGTAGAGAACTGAATGGCGATTCGGCCTGAGAAATGGCTGGGAAAGTCAGGAATACGGTAATCATGAGTAGCATCGTTGGCTTCATAGCGGCAACCTTCTACAAATGTGCATCGAATGAAGCATAAGTGTAGTTTGCTTTTGCCGCTCTCATCATGCTGTACGAAAGGTGTTTGCGTGGTCAGTAAGAAGTGCCAGTTTTATATACCTTTTTCTTCTATTCGATAGCTTTTCGTTTTTTAAATCGGAGTGATCTTGCCATTATAGTCAGTTAACGATTAAAAAAAGGATAAAAAAGTGAAACTGACAACACATCATCTACGGGCGGGGGCCGCATTATTACTGGCAGGAATTCTGCTGGCAGGTTGCGACCAGAGCAGCAGCGATGAAAAGCACATTAAAGTGGGCGTTATTAATGGCGCAGAACAAGATGTCGCGGAAGTCGCTAAAAAGGTGGCAAAAGAGAAATATGGCCTCGATGTTGAATTGGTAGGATTTAGCGGTTCGTTGCTACCGAACGATGCGACAAATCATGGCGAGCTTGATGCGAACGTCTTCCAGCATCGACCCTTTCTTGAACAAGATAATCAGGCGCATGGTTATAAACTGGTAGCGGTGGGAAATACGTTTGTCTTCCCCATGGCGGGTTATTCCAAAAAAATCAAAACCGTGGCGCAAATAAAAGAAGGCGCGACAGTGGCGATCCCCAACGACCCGACCAACCTTGGTCGCGCGCTTTTACTGTTGCAAAAAGAGAAGCTAATTACTCTGAAAGAGGGAAAAGGGTTATTACCTACCGCGCTGGATATAACCGATAATCCTCGTCATTTGCAGATTATGGAACTCGAGGGGGCGCAGCTCCCGCGCGTACTGGATGATCCCAAAGTTGATGTGGCGATTATCAGCACCACTTACATTCAGCAGACCGGACTTTCTCCGGTGCACGACAGCGTATTTATTGAAGATAAAAATTCGCCGTATGTGAACATTCTGGTAGCAAGGGAAGATAATAAGAATGCAGAAAACGTGAAGGAATTTCTGCAATCTTATCAATCATCTGAAGTCGCTAAAGCGGCAGAAACCATCTTTAACGGTGGCGCGGTGCCTGGCTGGTAATTCTCACTCATGCCGCGCCGGACGATTTATTTTTCTGGCGCGGCGACGGGAATCCATTGAAATCAAAATCACCGATGACAGAATCAGAAGCGTTCCCAGCCAGTCCGGTAATGTGAATGTGATCCCCAGCAACAGCAAAGAGAGCAGCGCGCTACTTAATGGTTCTGCACAGCTCAAAATGCTGGCTTTTGGACCGCCAATTAATTGTGCTCCTTTCAGGTACAGACTAAATGTCAGGGACGTACCAATGACCACCAAATAAAAAAACGCCAGAATCAAACTGCCGTTAACGACAAAGTTTGTCCCTTGTCTGGCATAAAAAGGCAACAGAATCAGACCGCCGATCAGCATACTCCAGCCGACGACAGGCAACGTGCCATAGCGGGCAATTAGCGTTGAGGGATAGGTGGTATAGAATGCCGCAGCAAATGCCGAGGCAATGCCCCAGAATAACGCGGCAGGAGAGATCGATAATGACGTCGGATTACCGTGTGTCACCAGTAAAAAAGTCCCGACCAGCGATGTCAAAATAGCGCAAAAAACCAGAATGCCCGGGCGGGATTTACGCACCAGTGAGAACCAGGCGACGATAATCGTCGGTGAGAGGAATTGCAGCACCGTTGCCGTGGCAGCATTCGATTTTTCAATGGTCAGTAAAAAGGTGAGCTGTACGGTTAGCGCGCCAACCACGGAAAAAATCAGCAGACTAATGGCATCTTTGTGATTGTTAATAATAGAAAAGATTTTATCGCCATGAACAAATGACAGCGTCAGCAGAATCAAACCGGCGAATATCAAACGCGTCATAGTCAAAAACTGCGACGACATCTGGCTTTGCTCCATGATGTATTGCGCGCAGACCCCTGAACTTCCCCACAACACGGCGGCAATCAGAACGTTCAGCATCCCCTTTCTGGTGGAACCCATTTTTCCCTCTGCATACTGTTTTGTCGTTTATGTATGCAGGCATGATAGCAAAAATGGCGAGGATGGCTCTGTTTGCGCCACGCCGATTTTTCTTAGCTCAGACTGGTGAGCTAAATATCTTTAATAAACAGCAGGCAAATCATCGCAATACCCAACATCCCTATCGCCAGCCAGAACAACGCGTGGTAGCTCCAGATTTCAACCATAATTCCGTCAACAGAGCCGGCGATAATCCAGCCGACGCGTGAAGTATTTGCATATAACGTTGTCGCAGAGCCTATTTTTTCAGGCATCAGGTCCTGAAAATAAAGCATGCCGATACCACAGAGAATACCAAGGAAGATGGCATTTAGAATTTGCAATTCCAGCTCAACTGCCGGAGTCGTCGCCATGAGTACGCTGGCGTAAAAACACATTCCACTCACGATAGCAATGAGCATTAATAGCCGCTTGCCAATACGTTTCATGTAATAGCCTGCGATTAACATCATCGGAATTTCCAGACCGGCAGCAATACCAATCATTTCTCCAGCCAGTTTATCGGTTAGATGCAGTTCATCAATAATAAATAGCGGCATATTTATCATGTAGAGATTATTCGCCGCCCACATCATTGAACAAACCACGAAAAGTAGCCGTGTATCCCGCTTCCTATGGGTGGAGGGTAAAATTTCTACGGGTTGGGTAACGACAGGAATATTTCTTTGTATTGATGGCAAAAACAACCAGACTATCAGCCCGCAAACAACAAATGCGATGGCTGCGGTGAGATACATCACTTTAAAACTAAATCCCATTGCCAGTTCATAAGCGAGCGGTGGCCCGATAACCCAGGCAAGCGAGATCTGAGCACGTAAAAATGTACTGAACATTACCGTCTCACGGCCTGTTCTGTCGGCGTGTTCACGGGCGAGGGCGAACATTTGCGGGTTTGCGGTGGAAGCAAAACTACTCAGAAGTACGCCCGTTGAGAGCAGAATGAAGTAGTTGCGATTCCACGCAAAAAGCGTGCAGGCCAGCACTCCAAATAAGCAACATAGCAGAATTAGTAATTTACGGTCGCCTTGTTTATCGGAGTGCCTTGCCAGAAATTGACTGACCAGAATCCCCATAATAGCGCTACCGGTGAAGAAAAAACCTACCATTATAGGACGGGCTTTCAGTTCATCTGCGAGGAATATACTTAGGGTAGGAGTCTGAAGAGCGCCCGCAATACCCGTCAGAAAGGCGACAAGTAAAAATGCCGCGGCAGTGAGATCAAGTATTTTTGATGGAGTGGTAGCCGTTTTTTGCATTCTTCTGAATCACCGGGCGACAAAATATAACTGAGTTACAAATAAGTACCAGTCGAATGAGTATTGTATTAAGAATTTTTGAGTATCGCTGATACAACCAGAAAGCAATGCTAGCGCAATATTATAGGGCCAGCAATTGAGATTATTAGCAAAAGCATGTTAAGAATTAATCACCGAATTTACATATTAATTATAGTAAGGCAATGAGCTATTTTTGATAGTAAAAATAAAACAAGTTGATTTGATATATTAAATCAAAAAATTAATCTTGATGGCAGTCTGATTATTGGTGAAGTTTATAGGTCAGTTTTTTCGTCAGCGGTTAAAGAAATAGAATAGTCGTATAAAAAAGGGTGTGCAGAAGCGTGTAAAACAACATCTTCACCTTAATGGCGATACAGTTGGCTGAGAGTCAGCAGGGGGCAAATCACCTGCAAATAAACACGGCACATGCTGGCGCGCATATCGCGGATGCGTTCGAGGACAGAAGAACCGACAGGCGGATTCTTCAGCAGCTCATCGTCCATCACAAAACCTTTGACCAGGTATTTCTGAAACCGATTGAATATTGAGCAGTAGAAAATATCTGGATTGACAGTATTACGAGGGGTTGGAGAACGTATGAAGAGGCATTTTGGCGGAAGATCACAGGAGTCAAAATCCTTATATAACAATTTGATTTTAATGGTTTATTTTTTCTATTGTAATTAATTTATACACATTCTTATACACATAATATCTATCGATTAATTCTTACACGTATCTTCACGCACGTTAACTCAGGAAAAAAATTTTTTTTCGAAAGAACTGTTCACACTGTTCACCTTTCGTTTTTCTTTTTTAATTTCAGTGTGATAACGGGTGAATATACGGTGAAGGGTGAACAGTGGATTGTTCACCTACGGGGAGTTTCGGGATAAAAAAAGACCGGCAGATGCCGATCAGGTGGGTCATATGGATTAGGTTGTTGCTGGGGCGTCACATTTGGGCAACCAGTCGCCGTAGACTTCCTCTTTCAGCGTCAGGTTGGTTTGTATCCCCTGCTTTGTATGGTGCTTCTCGTAATTCAGCCCGTATTCTTTCAGCATCACCGGCAGCCCCAGCCCGAACATTTTCAGACTGAGTACGTTTTGGTAGCCGTTTGCTTCTATATAGGCCAGATGGCCGATAAAACCAAACGTCGGGTTGGCATCCCGTTAGATGTTAAGCGCCTCGTCTGAGTTCTGCTGGGACTGAAGCAGTGACCGGGCGAGCACCGGGTCACTGATGCATAAGGAATCTTATATGGATTGCAATCCATTGATTTTATATAAAATATCAATGACTTTATACACATTTGACAGTAGCTGTCACTTGTTTAAAAGCGCACGAACCTTATCTGCAACTTCTGCCGGATTATCTTTATAGGTCATATAAAGCTTATCACTTAAGAGCGGCAAAGATTCAGCAACTATTGCTTCATCTGCTTCTTTTACAAGAGTAAGTAATTTTACTTCACCTTCAGTGATTTCTCTTGCAAGCACAGAATGCAATTCTTTCTTAGGCCAATGTTTATCTACAGAATTAGCCGAAAGAATGGCAATTACATATTTAGACTTTACAAGAGCTGAGTTAATTTTTTGGATTAATGAATCGCCCCAATTTATTTCAACATGATCTATGAATGTTGATATATTTAATTTAATTAATTCTTCGTAAATTGGAATTGCGATGGATGTTTTATCTTCGCTTGCATGACAAATAAATACATCGTAAGTTTCAGTTTCTTTCATTGCTCTAAGCCCTTCTTTTGTTTTTAAAGGATCATGATGACTCATTTCAGCCATTAATTTAAGATATAACGGGAAGTCCTCACCACGGATCATTTTTATAAAACTCAATCGCCCATAAATATGATTGCGAAAAATTGATATAGCATGTTCATTATTTGTTGCCTTAAAACCTTTTTTAGTAACAAACAACAATGCTGATGTTAACTTGTCTTCTCTCCATTTATGAACTAATGAACGAGTAACTCTAAGATATTTACGCTCAACATTTACTTTTTCATTTACCACTAGACCAGTAACTTTTTGACGTTCATTTCTTTTCTGAACTCTGAATTTACTTGTGTTTATGCTGAAGCCACTTTTCTCTATCACAGAGATAATCGCCTCGCCCAATTCAAAATTATTTTCATTATCTAGCGTTATGATTTCTCTGACTTGTCGTTGATTAAATGAAAAAGTAATATCATCTGCATATCTTGTATATGTGATGTTTTTTCTACGTGCCAGTTGGGTTAGGTGTTTATCGAGTGAGGCTGATGCTAAATTTGCTAGAACAGGGGAGGTACATGCTCCTTGAGGTAATTTTCCATCCTTAGTACATAGTTGAGCTAATATACTCGCCGCAGGATGAGAGAAATTAAATGGCTTACTTTTAAATATCCCATATACTCTAGCGAAAGTGACTGAACCAAAATAATTTTCTAAATCTACATTAACAACATATTTTTTCTTTGTATGTTTTTCTGCATTTGTTAATATACTTTTATCCTTAATAAATCCATGTGCTGGTTTTTTGGGGCGATAAAAGTACTCAAGAACTGGCTTTAATTTCTCTTGCAGAATTGATAAACCGCCTTGAGGTGCATTTATGATTCTACTTTTTCCATTTTTCTTTTTTATTTCAAAAGTTCTATAGTTATCTTTTTTATTATATAAAATAAATAATAATTGTCCGACCGGGACTTCTAACAGATTGGCTACATCGTTTGCTGATGTAATTACAATGCTTTTGTTTTCAATTTTTTTGCATATTACATTAATGTCAGTCTTTGAAGTGATGGGCTGATTTTTCAGCTCTTTATTATCCCATTTCAACTTATTTCCAGCTTGATAGGGCTGAGGCTCTAACTTAGGTAACTCCGGGATTGTCTCATCTTCTTCTTTATTCGCCGAATTGAGACTAAGCATCAGTAGCTTGTCATGTAAAGACACTCTCTACCTCGTTACTGTATTTATGGACTAAATTTACGGCTCCGCCCAATCACTCTATGCAAACTTTAGCCAATTAACAGTTACGTCAAGTAACTAACCGCTGATTGGTAGCGTGATGTGCTAACATAAGATACTTCGAGGCGAAACAACCTCACAGATTTAAGGCAGAGCCGTATTAAAAAAATAACATAGTATGGTGGACGTATAAAGCATTTATCTCTTTCTTGGAAGAGAGTGCGTAACGAAATTTGACTGGCATATATTTTTTTGCATTTAATTTTGCAGAGTATTCATTTCGATAGTTTTCCATTTAATATCATTGAGTTAAGTGGTAATGAGTTGGCGCGGAGTTAACAGTTAACTATTCATTGTTGATGCTTTTCCGCTCGTTTTGGAGACGACCAGTCAGGCTATAGTGGGAGTAGAAAGTTTTTTTGATTTGATTGTTCACACTGTTCACCTTTCATTTTTCTCTTTTAATTTCAGTGTGATAACGGGTTAATATACGGTGAAGGGTGAACAGTGGATTGTTCACCTTCGGGGGATGTCGGGATAAAAAAAAGACCGGCAGATGCCGGTCAGGTGGGTCAGGTTGTCGCAGGGTCGTCACATTTTGGCAGCCAGTCGCCGTAGCTTTCCTCTTTCAGCGTCAGGTTGGTCTGTATCCCCTGTTTGGTATGGCGCTTCTCGTAATTCAGTCCGTATTCCTTCAGCATCACCGGCAGCCCCAGCCCGAACATTTTCAGACTGAGTACGTTCCGGTAGCCGTTTGCCTCCATGTAGGCCAGATAGGCGTGATAGAGGTATTTACGGTAATTGCGCGGGATGATACTGGCGTTCCCCATATACATGCCGCTGGTCTGCGGCAGGGTTTCCAGATAGCCGATAAAATCAAACGTCGGGTCGGCATCCCGTTTGATGTTCAGCGCCTCGTCTGAGTTTTGCTGGGACTGAAGCAGTGACCGGGCGAGCATCGGGTCGCTGAACTTCTGCATCAGGTGACGCACGATGACCGCCAGCTCGTGGGTGATTTTGTCCTTAAGCTGCGGGTCGCGCTCCTGCGGGGCTATCTGTTCCGGGAAGTGAATAATCACCCGCCGGCGTGACACGCCGCCGCTGCGGTCGGTGAAGCGCATCGGGTTATTGTTCACGGCCAGAATTACCGCCGGGATATGCGTGGAGTACGCATCCCGGTATTTCGGGTCAACGGACACCGCATCGCCGCCGGTGATGGCCTTGAGTCCGGCACCGTCGCCGCTCCATTTTTCCTGGTCCGGCAGGCGTATCAGTGAGAAGCCAATTAACGCGGCACGTTCACGCGGGGATTCCAGCGTCTCGATGGTGGCCGACGTGGCGTTATCCTCCCCGGCCAGCAGGGTGGCTATTTCGGCCATGATACTTTTGCCGCTGCCGCCGGGACCGGTCACCTCCAGAAAGAGCTGCCAGTCGTAGCGGTTTGCCAGCACCATAAACAGTGCGGCCAGAATCACGTCGCGTTTTTCCGCACGGCCACCGGCGGCACGGTCAAGCCAGCGCCAGAACGCGGGGGCGTGGGTCTCCAGCGTTTCACCGTCCACCGGCGGGGTGAAATCCACATCGCACAGGGTGCGCATCCAGTGTGACGGACTGTGCGGGTGGAACGTGCCGTTCTGCGTGTCGAGCACGCCGTTACGAAAGCCAATCAGGCGGCGGGATGGGGCTTCCTGCTGCGGAATAATCAGCTTCAGGGTGTCCACCACGGAGGCCACCTTCCCGGAGGAGAACGGCGCGCGCAGACGCTGAAACAGCCCGGCCACATCCCGGGCAAAGTCCTGTGGCGGCAGCACCTTCCAGACACCATTTTCATAACGGGACAGAAGCTGGCCGTTGGCATCGACCGCGAGCGCCTCGCCGTAATGCTCATAGATACGCATGGCCTTTTCGCTGGTACTCATGGCGGAAAACTCTGCTTCGCTCATGGTGTCGAACGGGCTTTCAGCCGGTGGCCGGATGGCATCATAAATGGCCTTACGGGTGGCCTCCCCGCCGTACTGCGTGAAGGCATCATTCCAGTCACCGAAGACCGGCGGCAGGGCAACAACGCCCTCACACGCATCTGCGGCTGCGGCGGCTTTTGTCTGGCCGTCACCGCTGAGGTCACGGTCTGCGGCAAGGACAATCTGACAGGCCGGATGCTTCTGCCGGGCAAGGCTGGCCAGAGAAAGGAGGTTCACGGAAGAAAGCGCCACCATCACCGTTTCACCGGTCAGGTGATGTACGGTAAGAGCGGTCGCGTATCCCTCCGCTATCCACAGACGTTTTCCGGCCTGATTCTGTCCTTCAAGGGTGTGACAGGTGCCCCTGACCTGTCCGCCTTTCAGGGTGCGCTTACGGCCGTCAGCACTGATTAACTGAAGGTTAACCAGTTCGCCGCTGTCGTCATACAGTGGCACCACAAGGTCACCGGCGCGCCAGCTCACGCCACCGGCTCTGTGTGTGCCAGTCAGCATCCGGCATTCCCGGCCGGGAAAGCCCTTGCGGGTCAGGTAGGCGTTACCGGTTCCGGGACGGGTTTTTGCCATCAGGGTTTGTGCCAGTGCGGCGGCGTTCTTCCGGGCAGCGTCTGTTTCAGCAACGGCGGCGGCCGTCACTGCCGGGTCAGCCGGGGGCAGACTGCCGGTCACGGCAGCCACCTTTGCGGCCGCGTCGGACGGGGAAACACCAAACACCTTTTCAACCAGTTTCAGGCCGTCACCGGCACCACACTGATTGCAGTACCAGGTGCCGCGCCCCTCCCTGTCATCAAAACGGAAGCGGTCACTCCCGCCACAGACCGGACAGGGCTGATGACGGTTTTTCAGCACCTGAATCCCCAGCGCCGGGAGAATACGCGGCCAGTGGCCGAGCGCATGGCTGACGGTGGCGGTTACGTTCATTTTCATGGTGTTGTTCTCCTTCAGTGCAGTACCGGCGCTTTTATGTGACGGGCACAGAGTTCATCCATCACAACCAGCCCGAGAAAGGACAGCGACGGCGCGGCCTTCAGGGGGCCGGATTCCATTAAATCTTCCAGCAGGGCACAGGCTATCTGACGCCCTTTTTCCTCACCGTGCTGGCGCAGATAAAAGCCTTCCAGCTCAGCGGCGATGGCCGCCTCCAGTGACTCAAGGGTGAGATGCGGGTAGCGGTGCTGACGTTCGCACACGGTCAGCCAGGCACAGGCGACAGCGCGACGGTAAAGGGCAGCGCGTAAGACGGGCGGTAAGGGTGTTTTCATTTGTTTTCCTCCCTGTGACAGATGACTGCATTCCGTGCCGGTTGCATTAACTGATAAGGCATATCTGCGTCTCCTGAAGACGTGCGTATCCCTGCGCGAATACGCACATTTAATTTTTCGGGTGTCGTTTTTTAATTACAGATAATTGCGGTAACTGTTATCCGGGGTGATTTCCGGGTCAGGCTCCGTGCGGGGAATTTCCCGCCATTCCCGCGCTACCGGTGCTGCCCGGCTGACCGGAACAGTGTCCTGCGGGTAAATATCCAGATATTTCTCCCGCCATTTCTGTAATTCCGGGTCTCCGGCCATTTCTTTCAGTACCGCATGCCGGTTTACGGGGCTGCGTTTAAACAGGTCAGGACGGTCACAGGTAAATTCCCGCAGAAAACGCCCCAGCGGGATGTCTGTGGTGCGCCCGTCGGCGAGGATACGCACAAGGATACTGAATTTACGGCGGTACGGGTTCCAGACAATGTCCGGGCAGCGGTACGGCATTTCCCACGGAATACCGTCTTCCAGAATGCCGACCACGGCCACATCGGGAAAACCGGCAGAACGGTAAATCTCACCGGGCTGGGGAAAATCAAACATGCGTCCTGTCTCCCCGGTCTTTCTGCTGGGCGAGAAAATCGCGGCACAGGCCTTTGGCTTTCAGCTCATTCAGCACAAAATCAATATCTTCATTCAGGTAGCTGAAAATATGCGGAATGTAGAGCTGATGCAGGCCGGAGAGTTCACGGTGAATCAAATCACCCCCAACAAACTGGGATACGGCGCTGGCGCGGTTGAGCTTATGGTAAGCCTCAATGCTGAGGTGTTCACGGGCGTCATGACGCGCTGAGACGGTCTGAGGGGCTTTTTTATTACGCACGGGACACCTCCACCACCGGCAGACGGGCAGCAAGGGAGAGCACATAGTCACGGACAAGGGAACGGCGGGCGCTGCGTTCATCACCGGCGACGGTGCGAAGCATACAGATACGGGGATGACGGTCTGCGCGACGGACAGCCGCAAACACAAAGACAAATTCAGGGTGTGAAGGGGTAAGGGTCGTAGCCATAAGGCAACCTCCGATAACAGCGTAAATGACGCTATCGCCGGAGTTTCCACGCTCGATGGCGATAGCCCAGACGGGGGTGGAAATACCGGCGTTATCGGAAACCGGCCAGCCCGGAGGCTGCCCCGCCTGAGCTACCATTGACTCTGCGGTATAATGAGCGGACGCGGGCAGAATGCACGGAGTGCCATTTGCTCGACTGACCACACACCACACCATAATCTGGCGCTCTGTGGCGTTGATTGCGACACAAAAAAAGACGCATGGCGCGTCATATGTCGCCGATAACATACTCGGGTTTCCACGCCCGGCTGCCGATTTTGCGGCAGCGGAAAAACTATATCCGCAAATGCCGGAAAAAGGCAAGCCAGAAAAAGGGACTTTTTGCAGAACAGGCATCATCATGCGTCGTACCCCCGTTTGCGTCCGGCAATGCGCCCGGCCATCCATGCGGTGACTTCAGAGTGCAGCCAGGCTACATTTTTACCGCCAAGACTCACCTGCGGCGGAAATTCCCCCTTACGGATGAATTCGTAGATGGTCGAGCGTGACAGGCCGCACAGGTGCATCACTTCCGGCAGACGTAAAAAACGCTCCTGCGTGATGTCCGGCAGCGGCATCAGTGGCGTCACAGGGGCGGGAGACGGGGAAGAAAAAACAGCTTGCATCGGGCTACCTCGTTAATGTCCATACAGCACCGGATAAGTCCGTCCGGCTTCGGGTAGCGCTTTATTTTGTGAATATTTTCGGCAGACGCAACAGGGGGGATTTGTTCCGGCAGTCTTACAATGGCTGTGTGTTTTTTGTACATCAGCGCCAGATAGCTTTAAAACGCTCTGGAAGGAGCTGGAAAAAATTATAGTGAAATACAAATTGTTTTTTCTTATTTATTTCAGTGAATTAATAAAAATAAAAAGTAATAAACAGCACAAAAAGCCCATCAACGGGTGAACAGTGGTGAACAGACGGTGAACAGTCATTACTGCGATTGTTCACCCTTTAACTTACTGTATTACTTATCTTTTTTCTTATGGTGAACAGAGGTGAACAGTAAAATATAAAAAAACAAACAGTAAGCCGGTTTTTCCTGCGACCTTTTCCTGGCTTGCCGGTCTGAGGATGAGTCTCCTGTGTCAGGGCTGGCACATCTGCAATGCGTCGTGTTGTTGTCCGGTGTACGTCACAATTTTCTTAACCTGAAGTGACGAGGAGCCGGAAAATGTCTGACAACACCATCCCTGAATATCTGCAACCCGCGCTGGCACAACTGGAAAAGGCCAGAGCCGCCCATCTTGAGAACGCCCGCCTGATGGATGAGACCGTCACGGCCATTGAACGGGCAGAGCAGGAAAAAAATGCGCTGGCGCAGGCCGACGGAAACGACGCTGACGACTGGCGCACGGCCTTTCGTGCAGCCGGTGGTGTCCTGAGCGACGAGCTGAAACAGCGCCACATTGAGCGCGTGGCACGCCGGGAGCTGGTACAGGAATATGACAATCTGGCCGTGGTGCTGAATTTTGAACGCGAACGCCTGAAAGGGGCGTGTGACAGCACGGCCACCGCCTACCGGAAGGCACATCATCACCTTCTGAGTCTGTATGCAGAGCATGAGCTGGAACACGCCCTGAATGAAACCTGTGAGGCGCTTGTCCGGGCAATGCATCTGAGCATTCTGGTACAGGAAAATCCGCTCGCCAACACCACCGGCCATCAGGGCTACGTCGCACCGGAAAAGGCTGTCATGCAGCAGGTGAAATCATCGCTGGAACAGAAAATAAAACAGATGCAAATCAGCCTCACCGGCGAGCCGGTTCTCCGGCTGACCGGACTGTCAGCGGCAACACTCCCGCACATGGATTATGAGGTGGCAGGCACACCGGCACAGCGCAAGGTGTGGCAGGACAAAATAGACCAGCAGGGAGCAGTGCTTAAGGCCAGAGGACTGCTGTCATGATGCGCTGCCCTTTCTGTCGTCATTCAGCGCATACTCGCACCAGCCGGTATGTGAGTGACAATGTCAAAGAAAGTTATCTGCAGTGCCAGAATATTTACTGTTCGGCGACATTTAAAACGCATGAGTCAATTTGTGCCGTGATTCGTTCTCCGGTCACGGAGGAAAAACCAGCACCGGCAAGCACAGCACCGGCTGTTGTCCGAAAAGTTAAAGGCTGTTACAGCTCACCATTTAACCATTAATCAGGAGACGGGGTGTGACCACAATGTCATTACAGCAGGCTTTTGAGGTCTGCCAGAATAACAAAGCGGCATGGCTGCAACGCAAAAATGAGCTGGCAGCGGCCGAACAGGAATATCTGCGGCTTCTGTCAGGAGAAGGCAGAAACGTCAGCCGCCTGGACGAATTACGCAATATTATCGAAGTCAGAAAATGGCAGGTGAATCAGGCCGCCGGTCGTTATATTCGTTCGCATGAAGCCGTTCAGCACATCAGCATCCGCGAGCGGCTGAATGATTTTATGCAGCAGCACGGCACAGCACTGGCGGCCGCACTGGCACCGGAGCTGATGGGCTACAGTGAGCTGACGACCATTGCCCGAAACTGTGCCATACAGCGTGCCACAGATGCCCTGCGTGAAGCCCTCCTGTCCTGGCTTGCGAAGGGTGAAAAAATTAATTATTCCGCACAGGATAGCGACATTTTAACGACCATCGGATTCAGGCCTGACGCGGCTTCGGTGGATGACAGCCGTGAAAAATTCACCCCTGCGCAGAACATGATTTTTTCGCGTAAAAGTGCAGAACTGGCATCACGTCAGTCTGTGTAAAATTCCCCGAAAATCCGCCTGTTTTTACTGAAAAAAGCCATGCATCGATAAGGTGCATGGCTTTGCATGCGTTTTCCCGCCTCATTTCCTGCAGATTACGCCGCGCCCGACGCGGCGTGAGCGTGTCAGTGCAACTGCATTAAAACCGCCCCGCAAAGCGGGCGGGCGAGGCGGGGAAAGCACTGCGCGCGAATGGATGATTTTCAATTTAAATGCCAAGCAATAATTTTTTCTTGAAGTAGCTTTCAAAGCTATCCTTATCACCATTGAATACACCCATCAACTCATCAGAGTTTATTATTATATTCATTATTTCTCTTAAATAATTATCAAGTTTAATGCTTTCCTCTGGTAGTTTTCCAACTTTAGATGATTTTAAACTGTCACCATGAGTAACTTTAGAGCGAATGTTATAGAATGACTTTATTTCATCAAATGTAGTGATAGGATCAAAGTTATATGGTTTTAAGAAAATAGCGACCCGCTCAGAAAGTTTATGAGAAAGTTCAGAGCTATCTGTTGAGAATAAGCTCTCAAGTGCGCTGCAGTAGTGAGATATTTTCATTGCGGGATCGAAATCTCGCTTTGCTGATCTTATAAAACTCAATGCCCTTCCATAGCGAGAATATTTTGAATCAACAAAAGAATCAAAAATAGTAGAGTTATTATTATATAGGTGAGTTTGAACTCGATGGTTTATATCTGCCCACTTAGTTAAGTCACTCCTGTTAAATTCAACATCAATATGGCGATAACCGCTTGCCATCGTAAATAAACTTAATAGACTATTGTTCGACCATTCAGAATATGCTTTGCGATCAGTTTTATTGCAATATGCAATTTCGCAAAGCATGCCATTATCCTTGATAAACCAAGAAGTATTTATAAGCATATCTATCCACAAAAGCCAAGTCGTCAATGCAAAATTGCTTTTTGTAGACGGCTGAAAAAAATCATCTTTAAGATCGGCAAAAATTATGTGATTTGCATTGTATAAATGTTCATATTCAATGATACCAGTAAAAGGCTTAATATCTTTGTTAATTATTTTTCTAATTTTTGCCCTATCTCTTATTAGAGTAACTCCGGGAAGGAGGTCAAAATCATCGAAATTATCCCCTATAACATTCATAAATCTTAATGTTGTGTAGAATTTAAAGTGCATTATATATCTCCATATTCATTTTCGGATATAATCTATCACTATACCATTGCATCATTTCTTTCCTTTTCTCTAAATATTGTGCATGGTTATATGTGCCTCGAATTGTGTTTTTATCTACATGAGCTAATTGCATTTCAATCCATACACTATTGAATCCTTTTTCATGCAAAATGGTTGACATGGTATGCCTGAACCCATGACCTGTTGCACGACCTTTGTAGCCTAATAACTCAATCACCTGTGTCACACTTTCTTTAGATATAGGTTTACTACGATTATTTCTACCTATAAAAATGTAGGGATAATGGCCGCTAATAGGCTTGAGCTGTTTAAAAAGGGCAATCACCTGAGTAGATAGAGGTACAATATGAGGTCTGCGCATTTTCATCCTTTCAGCTGGAATCTCCCATATTCCTTTCTCAAGGTCAACTTCATCCCACGTGGCAAAGCGCATTTCCTGAGTTCTTACGCCAGTTAACATGACAATTTTTGTCGCATTTTTAGTGATGATGCTTCCGGTATACGCTTCAAGATCTTGAATAAAATAAGGCAATTCTTCGGCAGATAAAAATGGGTGGTGTTTTTGCTTAGGAACGGCCAGAGCGATAGCTAAATCAGGTGCTGGATTGTATTCAGCGCGGCCAGTGATGATCGCGTAGCGAAACACCTCTCCGCATCGTTGACGTACTTTTCTGGTTTTCTCCAACGCTCCACGTTTTTCTATGCGTTTAAGAACTTCAAGCAGTTCTAGGGGTTTAATTTCAGCTATTGGCCGTTTACCAATGAAAGGAAAAACATCCTGTTCAAATGTTTTAATAATTTCTTCGCGATAAGCTAAAGTCCAGCGATCTGCTTTTGTTGCATGCCATTCTCTGCTAACGGCCTCAAAAGAGTTTTCAGTTGATAATTTCTGAGCAATTTTCTGAGCCTTACGTTCTTCTACTGGATCAATGCCGTTTGCAACCTGTTTACGTGCCGTATCGCGTTTCTCACGTGCTTCCGCGAGGCTTACAAGATCGTAACTACCAAATGACATTAACCGCGCTTTACCGGCAAAACGAAAGCGGAATCGCCATCCCTTTGAGCCGTCTGGATTGATGAGTAATGACAAGCCTTGCCCATCATTCATTGTATATGGTTTGTCTTGTGGTTTTGCGCGTTTGATTTGTATATCGGTTAGAGCCATGTGTATAACTGAAAACTGCGTATGAAGATTCTATACACATTACTATACATATTTTTCGCGGATTCAGGGAGATGGTCTCGGACTATTACGGACAAGATGATTATTCATCTTATTGAATATAAAGTATTTTATGGAGTATCTCGGAACTGGCTGGATGAAGTTTGGCGGAAGATCACAGGAGTCGAACCTGCCCGGGACCGCTGGCGGCCCCAACTGGATTTGAAGTCCAGCCGCCTCACCGGAGACGACGATCTTCCGCGCCTCGATTGCTACATGGAGGCGGGGCGCATTATAGCTACTTCCTTGAGTTTCTACATCCCCCAGATCAGTTTTTTCCGCCTAATACACGCAGCGTATTATCACGAAAGCATTATAATTCATATAAAACCCATATTTTACAATGATATATGAGCGGAATTAACGCTACCACGATCACATAAAACAAGAATCATAAATTAATAACCAGATATCGGAATATTCGCTCTCACAGGGATGGTTTACAAAATGCGTTATCGGTCTCAGCACCCCTATAGCATCAAGGAAAAGCAGATGAAGAGTGAAGTGTTGTCCGTTAAAGAGAAAATTGGTTATGGCATGGGAGACGCCGCCAGCCACATTATTTTCGATAACGTAATGTTATATATGATGTTCTTTTATACCGATATTTTTGGCATACCTGCCGGATTTGTCGGAACCATGTTTTTGGTCGCTCGTGCACTGGATGCGATTTCCGATCCTTGCATGGGGTTGTTGGCCGATCGAACGCGCTCTCGCTGGGGTAAATTTCGTCCGTGGGTACTGTTTGGCGCACTGCCATTTGGGATCGTCTGTGTACTGGCCTATAGCACGCCAGATCTCAGTATGAACGGAAAAATGATTTATGCAGCAATTACTTACACCCTACTTACCTTACTTTATACCATCGTTAATATCCCTTACTGCGCATTGGGTGGTGTAATCACCAATGACCCGACTCAGCGTATCTCGCTGCAATCCTGGCGTTTTGTGCTGGCGACTGCGGGAGGCATGCTCTCTACTGTGCTGATGATGCCGCTGGTTAATTTAATTGGTGGTGATAATAAACCACTCGGTTTCCAGGGCGGTATCGCGGTCCTTTCCGTGGTGGCATTTATGATGCTGGCATTTTGTTTCTTCACCACTAAAGAACGCGTTGAAGCACCACCTACAACGACGTCTATGCGGGAAGATTTACGTGATATCTGGCAAAACGATCAGTGGCGGATTGTCGGTTTACTAACCATTTTCAATATCCTGGCGGTATGCGTACGCGGTGGAGCGATGATGTATTACGTCACATGGATTTTGGGTACGCCGGAAGTGTTTGTCGCTTTTCTCACCACTTATTGTGTGGGTAACCTGATTGGTTCCGCACTGGCAAAACCGCTGACCGACTGGAAATGTAAAGTCACTATCTTCTGGTGGACGAACGCCCTGCTGGCAGTGATTAGCCTCGCGATGTTCTTTGTTCCTATGCAGGCCAGCATCACTATGTTTGTCTTCATCTTCGTGATTGGCGTGTTGCAGCAACTGGTGACACCTATCCAGTGGGTAATGATGTCCGATACCGTCGACTACGGCGAGTGGTGCAATGGTAAACGCCTGACCGGGATCAGTTTTGCTGGCACGCTGTTTGTGCTCAAGCTGGGATTGGCCTTCGGCGGCGCTCTTATCGGCTGGATGCTGGCTTATGGCGGATATGATGCGGCAGAAAAAGCGCAGAACAGCGCCACGATTAGCATCATTATCGCGCTATTCACGATTGTTCCGGCGATCTGTTATTTGCTGAGCGCGATTATCGCTAAACGCTACTACTCACTCACGACGCACAATCTGAAAACCGTTATGGAACAGCTGGCTCAGGGCAAACGCCGTTGCCAGCAACAATTCACCTCTCAAGAAGTGCAGAACTAAGGAACGGCAATGAAAATTAGCGATGGAAACTGGTTGATTCAACCTGGCCTCAATTTGATTCACCCGCTTCAGGTATTCGAGGTTGAACAGCAGGGTAATGAAATGGTGGTCTATGCTGCCCCCCGTGATGTACGTGAACGTACCTGGCAGCTTGACACGCCTTTATTTACGCTGCGCTTTTTCTCCCCACAGGAAGGTATTGTCGGTGTTCGGATTGAGCATTTTCAGGGGGCGCTGAATAACGGTCCTCATTATCCGCTCAATATTTTGCAGGATGTGAAGGTCACAATCGAAAACACAGAACGTTACGCTGAGTTTAAAAGTGGCAACTTAAGTGCGCGTGTCAGCAAAGGTGAGTTCTGGTCACTGGATTTTCTGCGCAACGGCGAACGTATTACCGGTAGTCAGGTGAAAAATAATGGCTACGTGCAGGACACGAATAATCAACGAAATTATATGTTTGAGCGGCTGGATCTTGGCGTTGGCGAAACAGTTTACGGTCTGGGAGAGCGCTTTACTGCCCTGGTGCGCAATGGCCAGACGGTAGAGACCTGGAACCGGGACGGCGGCACAAGTACTGAACAGGCGTATAAAAATATTCCGTTCTATATGACTAACCGTGGTTATGGGGTACTGGTCAATCATCCTCAATGCGTCTCTTTTGAAGTGGGATCGGAGAAAGTCTCCAAAGTGCAGTTCAGCGTTGAGAGTGAATATCTCGAATACTTTGTTATCGACGGCCCGACGCCGAAAGCGGTACTTGATCGTTATACCCGTTTTACTGGTCGTCCGGCGCTGCCGCCCGCGTGGTCCTTCGGCCTGTGGCTAACCACTTCATTTACCACCAACTACGACGAAGCGACGGTAAACAGCTTTATCGATGGTATGGCGGAACGCAATCTGCCACTGCATGTTTTCCACTTTGACTGTTTCTGGATGAAAGCCTTCCAGTGGTGCGATTTTGAGTGGGACCCGCTGACTTTCCCGGACCCGGAAGGGATGATCCGCCGCCTGAAAGCGAAAGGGCTAAAAATCTGCGTCTGGATTAACCCCTATATCGGGCAAAAATCCCCTGTCTTTAAAGAGTTACAAGAGAAAGGCTATTTACTCAAACGCCCGGACGGTTCGTTATGGCAGTGGGATAAATGGCAGCCAGGTCTGGCGATTTATGACTTTACCAATCCGGATGCCTGCAAATGGTACGCCGACAAACTGAAAGGTCTGGTCGCGATGGGCGTTGATTGCTTTAAGACCGACTTTGGCGAACGTATTCCAACCGATGTTCAGTGGTTTGACGGTTCCGATCCGCAGAAAATGCATAACCATTATGCGTACATCTACAACGAACTGGTGTGGAAAGTGCTCAAGGAAACCGTTGGCGAGGAAGAAGCCGTCTTGTTTGCTCGCTCGGCCTCCGTTGGTGCGCAGAAATTCCCGGTACACTGGGGTGGTGACTGTTACGCTAACTACGAATCAATGGCGGAAAGCCTGCGCGGTGGTTTGTCTATTGGCCTTTCAGGTTTTGGTTTCTGGAGCCACGATATCGGCGGCTTTGAGAATACCGCTCCGGCGCACGTTTACAAACGCTGGTGCGCGTTTGGTTTGCTCTCCAGCCATAGCCGTTTACATGGCAGCAAATCTTATCGTGTGCCGTGGGCCTACGATGATGAGTCCTGTGATGTGGTGCGCTTCTTCACGCAACTGAAATGCCGCATGATGCCGTATCTGTATCGTGAAGCTGCTCGTGCGAACGCGCGGGGTACGCCGATGATGCGCGCAATGGTGATGGAGTTCCCGGACGATCCGGCTTGTGATTACCTTGACCGTCAGTATATGTTGGGCGACAGCGTGATGGTCGCGCCGGTGTTCACTGAAGCGGGCGATGTACAGTTTTATCTGCCGGAAGGTCGCTGGACGCACCTGTGGCACAATAATGAACTCGACGGTAATCGCTGGCATAAACAGCAGCACAATTTTATGAGTTTGCCGGTTTACGTGCGTGAAGATACCTTACTGGCGCTGGGCAACAACGATCAACGTCCCGATTACGCGTGGCACGAAGGCACGGCATTCCACCTCTTTAATCTGCAAGACGGGCATGAAGCCGTCTGTGAAGTGCCCGCTGCTGACGGTTCGGTGATCTTTACTCTAAAAGCAACACGTACTGGTAACACGATTACTGTGACTGGTGCGGGCGAGGCGAGGAACTGGACACTGTGCTTGCGCAATATTGTGAAAGTAAATGGTCTGCAAGGCGGTTCGCAGGCTGAAGGTGAGCAGGGGCTGGTGGTGACGCCTCAAGGGAATGCGCTGACAATTACGTTGTAATCAATTTAAGAAATGCCGGGTACGTCTCAATCGTACCCGGCGAGATTGATTTTTACTGCACCGGCTCCGTCGACGTAACTTCACCACTGGAAACGACGCCTGCATTCATGGTTTGAGTCACTTGCTGCTTTGTGGCGTTCACGGCATGCAATTGCCCGCTAACCGTAGGTTTCAGCGGGACATTGGCCTGAATATCGCCGCTGGCGGTAAGCTGAATATTGCCGTCGCCAGTCAACGGTAATTCAGGCCATCCCCACTGTTGCAAAATATTCACCGGCACACCGCGTCCATTCAGGCTGATATGGGTCTGACGTTGTGGCGTCTGTGAAACACTGGCGGTGGCTTCCAGAATGCCTTTTTCAGTAAATGCACTCAGTTCGCTGATATTCACCGTGCTGCTGTTGGCGGTCAGCGCCAGCGACGGGCGACGAACATCAACACGATTGAATGTCGCGGCGGCGGCATTCAGATTCGCCGAACCACTCCAGACGCCCCATTTATGATCGGTAACCAGCGTCAGGTTGGCACCGTAACCATCGAGCGCGGTGAGCTGCCACGGGAAGTCAGGGTCGATATCAATGATCAGATTGCGGCTGGCGCTAAATCTCTTCAGTTGCAGGCTGTTTAACCAACCCGGTGTCGTTTCCATCCACAACTGTTGCCAGTTTTTTGGCAAGGTATATTCCAGTCCGGCAATTGCCGCATCATCAAGGATCAACGTTTTCCCGTTGCGCAGCCAGTTTCCGGACGTTCTGACCATGCCCCCTTCCCAGCGGCTGGTGAACTGGCGCAGCGCTACGCCCTGCGGGGAAAATTCCGCGTTTATAATCGGGTCAAATAAATGCAGCGAACCATAAATGAACTCGCTAGCGTTCATCGACAGTTTGCCTTCCTGTGTCTGCCAGTCATCTTTACTGAAGGTCATGTTGCGCAAGCTGAGATCGAGGTCGGTCACCGCCCAGTCCGGACCTTGCAGGCGAGCGTCGATGACTTCCAGGCGACCAATCTGCAACGACGGGACAGAGCGTAATGGCGCAAAGAAGTCGGTTAGCGATTTTTCGCTTTGTAGACGGATATCCGCCATGCGCAGATTTTCCACTTGCCAGCTGCCGTCGGCGTTACGCTGCGCGTTTCCGGTTAATGTCCCGCGGGCGATGTCGGCACCCAGGTTAGTCAGCGTAACGCGATCGTTATCAATACTGCCTTCAATCAGTACATTGGTGGCAGGAACATCATTGAGCGAAAGCGATCCGGCACTAAACTGAATCTGCGCCTTCGTACCCAGCACTTTACCGGCTTCAGGTGACCACGGAACCACGCCGCCATTTACTCGCTGCGCGCTTAGTTTCCATTCGCTATTCGGGCTATTAAACGCCATATCACGCAGTTGCAGACGATCGGCTTTGAACGGTAGCGGCGCGGTCTGGTCGGTGAGATTCAGCGTCCCGTTTTCCAGCAGGATGGTATCGACATGGCGTGGTTCGGTCAGTTGCCGACTGCTTAGCGCAATGTCGACACTTTTTGCCACCAGGGTCGCGGGCTGACCATCACGACCAAACGTGACGTTCTCCAGCACGATATGAGATGGCGCGGAAAAACGGTGATCCATCGCTCCGAAGGCCAGATGATAGTCGCTATTCTCGGAAACCCATGCGCTGATATGTTCTGCTCCCCAGCGGGTTTGCAGAAGAAAATAGAGGCCAGCGATCACCACTAACAGAGCGATGAGAATGTAAAGAAGCAGCTTCCCAATAAATTTCATGGTCTTCCATCCCGTGAAAAGCACATAAGGGAGTTATGCACGATTTACGCGCAATCCTCAAGGCGGGAATGGTGAAAGAGGTGAGACTGCGGCGGTAATTATCTTACCGCCGCCAGTGAATTACTGTTTTTCTGGTGGGAAAATCAGATTCAGCACGATGGCAGTAATACCGCCCGCGGCGATCCCGGAGGAGAGCAGGTTTTTCAGCCACTCAGGGGCAAACTGCAAAATCAGCGGCTGCTGAGAGACGCCCAGACCGACCGCCAGCGACAGCGCGATAATCAGAATCGCCCGACGGTTCAGCGGCTCACGAGAAACGATACGCACACCGGAGGCGGCGATAGTGCCAAACATTACAAGCGTTGCGCCGCCCAGAACCGGTTCTGGAATGTGTTGTACAAAACCGCTCACTGCCGGGAACAGACCCAGCACGATCAACATCAGCGCGACGACAAAACCGACATAGCGGCTGGCAACACCGGTCAACTGGATCACTCCGTTGTTCTGCCCGAAGCAGGAGTTCGGGAAGGTGTTAAACACCGCCGAAACAAACGAGTTCAGGCCGTTTGCCAGCACGCCGCCTTTCAGGCGTTTCATGTACAGCGGACCGGACACTGGCTGTTCGGAAACGTCAGAGGTCGCCGTGATATCGCCAATGGTTTCCAGCGAAGTGATCATAAAGACCAGCATCAGCGGCAGCAGCAGACTCCATTCAATGCCAAGACCGTAATAGAGCGGCGTTGGCACCATAATCAGTTCTTGTGTCATCGGTTCGTTGCTTTCTGGCAACATGCCCATAAACCACGCCAGCGCATATCCGGCCGCCATCGCAATTACCAGTGAGGCCACGCGTAAGTAAGGGTTACGTTGACGGTTAAGCAGGATAATTAAGGCTAAAACCACGCCTGCCAGCAGCAGATTTTTCGGTGCGCCGAAGGTGTTATCGCTCATGGCTGCGTAACCGCCGCCAATGGAGGTCAGCCCCACCTGAATTAGCGACAGGCCGATAATCATCACCACAACGCCAGAAACCAGCGGCGTAATAATGCGGCGCGCCAGATGCAGAACGCGGGAGATCACCATCTCGGTGCAACTTGCCAGCATCAACGTGCCAAACAAAGCCGCCATCATGGTAGGAACATCAGCACCACCGGTTTTCAGCGCGGTACCGCCCATAATCAGTGGGGCAACAAAGTTGAAGCTGGTGCCCTGAATAGACAACAGCCCGGAGCCAACCGGACCCCAGGCCTTAATTTGAATAATCGATGCCACACCGGAGGCAAACAGCGACATACTAATAATGTGTTGCGTGTCTTGTGCCGGTAAACCCAGCGCCTGGCAGATTAATAGCGCTGGCGTGATCACCGCAACGAACATCGCCAGCAAATGCTGACAGGCGGCAAACAGGGTTTGAGGAAGCGGCGGACGATCTTCAAGACGGTAAATCAGTTCGCTGTTTTGAGTCTGCGCAACCGGTTGCGCATTTTCTGACTCGAGGGTGGAAACAGACATCGAAAACAATCCCGTGGTAGCAAAGCGGGCATTTTAGCTGACCGAAAGAGAAAAGCAAACGTTTGCCACATCCTCATCTAAATATTTAAATGAGATAAATGCACTTTTTTATATAACTTTTGGTATTTTTCTGCTTAAAATCCATGCCATTTGTTCATTAACAGCTGAGAATTTGACCCAGGAAAGCATAACTCGATACCCGTCATAGTTCATAAGTTGCCACTGCGCGATGAAGTATGACGAGTATGAAAGAGTGATGCGGATACAAAGGAGTAACTATGTTTCATCTCGATACTTTAGCAACGCTTGTTGCCGCAACGCTGACGTTGCTGCTCGGGCGTAAGTTGGTCCATTCCGTCTCCTTTTTGAAGAAATACACCATACCGGAACCTGTTGCGGGTGGTTTGTTGGTGGCGCTGGCGCTACTGGTACTGAAAAAAAGCATGGGCTGGGAAGTCAACTTTGATATGTCCCTGCGCGATCCGTTAATGCTGGCATTCTTCGCCACCATTGGCCTGAACGCCAACATTGCCAGTTTGCGTGCCGGTGGGCGTGTGGTTGGCATCTTCCTGATTGTGGTTGTTGGTCTGTTGGTGATGCAAAATGCCATTGGCATTGGTATGGCTAGCCTGTTAGGGCTTGATCCGCTGATGGGGCTGTTGGCCGGTTCTATTACGCTTTCCGGCGGTCACGGTACGGGCGCTGCGTGGAGTAAATTGTTCATTGAACGCTATGGCTTCACCAATGCGACGGAAGTGGCGATGGCCTGTGCGACGTTTGGTCTGGTGCTGGGCGGCTTGATTGGCGGTCCGGTAGCGCGCTATCTGGTGAAACACTCCACCACGCCGAACGGTATTCCGGATGACCAGGAAGTCCCGACGGCGTTCGAAAAGCCGGATGTGGGCCGCATGATCACCTCGCTGGTGCTGATTGAAACTATCGCGCTGATTGCTATCTGCCTGACGGTGGGGAAAATTGTTGCGCAACTTTTGGCTGGCACTGCTTTTGAACTGCCGACCTTCGTCTGTGTCCTGTTTGTTGGCGTGATTCTGAGCAACGGTCTGTCAATGATGGGCTTTTACCGTGTCTTTGAGCGTGCGGTATCCGTGCTGGGTAACGTAAGCCTGTCGTTGTTCCTGGCGATGGCGCTGATGGGGCTGAAACTATGGGAGCTGGCTTCGCTGGCGCTGCCGATGCTGGCGATTCTGGTGGTACAGACCATCTTCATGGCGTTGTATGCCATCTTCGTTACCTGGCGCATGATGGGCAAAAACTACGATGCGGCGGTGCTTGCTGCGGGTCATTGTGGTTTTGGCCTCGGTGCAACGCCAACGGCAATCGCCAACATGCAGGCGATCACTGAACGTTTTGGCCCGTCGCACATGGCCTTCCTGGTAGTGCCGATGGTCGGTGCGTTCTTTATTGATATCGTTAACGCGCTGGTGATTAAGCTGTATTTAATGTTGCCGATTTTTGCCGGTTAAAAATGAAAAAGCGTCGGAAGGAACCGGAAACGCTACGTGAACACTGTCGCCATATTTTTGGTGACGAGCCGCCAGTGCTCTGTGTATGGGAAACGGAATTTGATTACGCAGATGCCGAACTCAAGGCGCTGGCGGCTAAAGAGTGGCAACAGATAGGCGAATGGGATTTGAGTGCTTACTATGTACTCAATCTCGTTTATAACGAACCGATGCAAATAGAGCTGTTTCGCTATCTGTTTCCGCTATGCCTGGCGCAATGGCATGAAACCGTTTTAGCTGGCGGTTATGGTGATCACTTCGAAGAATCCTTAATGAAGGCATTGCGTCGGCCCTATCTCTGGCAGGAGATGATGAATGCTTCCCAACGCCAGCAGGTACGGCAATTTTTACTGGAAACCGCGTTGCAGCGTATGGATAACGAGCGTGGTTTCAATAATGTTCTTTGCTGGCTGGCGGTGTTCAATACTCTGGGCGGGGCCGCGCCGTTAATTCATTCTCTCTGGTCACGCTGGTGGGTGCTGGATACGCCGGGAAAAGCGGTGTGTGCTATTCAGTATGCCGCGCATCTAATTTATCCCATAGAAGCCAATCCGTTATGGTCGCAAGAATGGTTAGGCTGGGGGCATCCATTAGGTCATAAAGATGGCTGGTCCTCTGAGAATCGCGCTTTTCTTCGCCAAATGTTAACACCTGAAATGATTGTGGCTGGCGTACAGGCAGCGGCTGAAATTCTGCGTGGTGAACCGGAAGGCGCAATGGCGGCGCGAATTGCGCAGGATGCGTATGAGGCAGTGGATATCATCACTATCCAGATTGAAGATTTACTGCGTGACTTGTCTTGTGATGAGTCTGGTCATGCGTTGGAGTAGCGTTCTGTTTCTGGCATCCAGCGTTCTATCAGGGCTTTTGCCTGTTGTGGGTAACGTTCGTGAATATGTCGCGCCAGGCGCTGAACTTCCGGGATCATCGCCTGATCGCGCAGTAAATCCGCCACTTTAAACTCAGCATTACCCGTCTGACGCGTACCTAACAGTTCACCCGGTCCGCGAATCTCTAAGTCTTTCTGTGCAATCACAAAACCGTCGTTGCTGTCGCGCAGTACCTGCAGGCGAATTTGCGCCGTTTTAGAGAGCGGTGTTTTGTAGAGCAACACGCAGTGAGAAGCCACCGCACCACGACCTACACGCCCGCGAAGCTGGTGCAACTGCGCCAGACCCAGACGCTCCGGGTTTTCGATAATCATCAGGCTGGCGTTAGGCACATCAACGCCGACTTCAATAACGGTAGTGGCAACCAGCAGGTGTAACTCGCCTTGTTTAAATGATGCCATGACGGCCTGCTTCTCGGCTGGTTTCATCCGTCCGTGTACCAGACCAACATTCAACTCTGGTAGCGCCAGTTTCAACTCTTCCCAGGTAGCTTCCGCCGCCTGCGCTTCCAGTAACTCTGACTCTTCAATGAGTGTGCACACCCAGTACGCCTGACGCCCTTCAGTCATACAGGCGTGGCGCACGCGGTCGATAATGTCGTTACGACGCGTATCCGGGATTGCCACTGTCGTCACTGGCGTGCGGCCTGGCGGCAGCTCATCTATCACCGAGGTATCGAGATCGGCATACGCAGTCATCGCCAGCGTGCGGGGGATCGGCGTGGCGGTCATGATCAACTGATGCGGATGGAAGCCTTGCTGCTGGCCTTTCTCCCATAACGCCAGACGCTGATGCACGCCAAAACGATGCTGTTCGTCGATAATCACCAGCGCCAGGCCGTTAAACTGCACCTGTTCCTGGAAGATGGCGTGCGTACCAACAATCATCTGCACCTGACCGCTGGCAATGGCTTCCTGCTGAGACAGTCGCGCTTTACCTTTCTGCTTACCGGCGAGCCAGCCCACTTCGATACCGAGCGGTGCAAACCAGTTGCGGAAGTTATTGGCGTGCTGTTCGGCGAGTAATTCGGTTGGTGCCATCAATGCCACCTGTTTGCCGTGCGCAATCGCACGCAACGCGGCGAGGGCGGCGACCAGCGTTTTACCGGAACCTACATCGCCCTGCACCAGGCGCATCATCGGCACATCCAGCGCCATATCGCGCTCGATCTCCGCCGCTACGCGTGCCTGTGCGCCCGTTGGCTTGAACGGTAAGGCTGCGAGGAGTTTATTTTTCAGCGCGTCATTGGCGCTAAGCGGCTGGGCATGGAAACGTTGTGCACCAGCGCGTAACGCCAACATGCTGAGGTTGTGCGCAAGCAGTTCTTCCAGAATCAGACGGCGTTGTGCTGGATGCTGTCCGGTTTCGAGATCGCTAAGCTGTAGCGTCGGCGGCGGGCGGTGCAAAGTGCGCAACGCTTCCGGTAGCGTCATCATTCCTTGTGACAGTTCCGGCGGCAGGAGTTCTTCAATGGCGCAGGTGTCGAGCAGATCCAGCGCCTGATCGGTTAATTTACGCAGCGTGGCCTGCTTTACGCCTTCCGTAGTTGGGTAAACCGGCGTGAGCGTTTCCTGTAATTCTGGCGTGCTGAGATCGCCCTGCACGCGGTATTCCGGGTGGATCATCTCCGCACCATATTTACCGCGCTTTGCTTCGCCATAAGCCAGTACACGGCGGCCCGTCGCCAGGCTATTTTTCATTGCCGCGTTGAAGTTGAAAAAGCGCATGGTGAGAATGCCGGAACCGTCGCTGATCTGGCAGGTCATCATCCGCCGACCGCCGAAGGAGATATTGCAGTTCAGCACTTCGCCTTCCACCGTGGCATAAACACCCGGCAGTAGTTCTCCGATGGGGTAGAGATGGGTGCGATCTTCGTAGCGCAGGGGAAGGTGTAAGAGTAGATCCTGCACGGTATGCAGGTTGATTTTCGCCAGTTTGTTACTAAGTGCTGCGCCAACGCCCGTTAGGGAACTGAGTGGGACAGCATCTAACAGGCGACCTTTCATGGCACTTACCCTGCAGCCTGCATAGTAGCCCACCAGTCGGCATCAGCTTCGATCTCGCCTTGCTGATTGACGTGGGGATAAGGCAGGCCTTTGCGTTTTGCGACTTTCGCCAGCACCGGATAGCCGCCTTCAAACAACAGGCGTTGTTGCTCTGCTTCCGGCAACATGCTGTTTTCACGCAGGTACATGCCTGCATTTTGCCGCTGACGCTGGGCTTCGTAAAGAATGAGGGCTGAGGCAACGGAAACATTCAGCGACTGCACCATGCCGATCATCGGAATGATGATGTCCTGATCCGCCAGGGCCAATGCTTCCTGCGTGATGCCCGTTTTCTCCTGTCCCATCAAAATGCAGGTCGGGCGAGTGTAATCAATTTCGCGGAAATCGACAGCGTTATCAGAAAGATGGGTTGCCAGAATCTGCATGCCCTGGCCTTTCAGATGAGCGACGGCATCGCCAATGGTGCGGTGCGTTTTCACCTGTACCCAGCTGTTACTACCCGCAGCTGCCGAAGCCATGGTGCGCATCCGGCTACCAGGCCAGACAGCATGAACTTCATGTACACCAACGGCATCTGCGGTACGAATAATCGCAGAAACGTTATGAGGTTTGTGGACCTGCTCCATGCAGACGGTCAGATCAGGCTGCCGCCTGGCGAGCATTTCGCAGATACGTGCATAACGTGTTGGGTTCATAAAACATTAATTTCGGTTTCGGGTGACTTTAATCACGTCTGGCATCACGCGGATTTTGCGCATGATATTCGCCAGATGCACACGGTCACGGGCGGTCAGACGAATAAAGGCGCTGTAGACGCGACCATCTTTCTCTTCCGTATTCAAACTTTGAATATTCGAGGTGGTGGTGTTAATTGCCGCTGTCAGGTTTGCCAGCGCGCCCTGATGATTGAACATCTCCACCTTGATTTCGGTGATGAACTCCTGCGCCGTCTCTTTATCCCATTCCACAGCCATAAACTTCTCAGGCTCTTTCTGGTAGCCACGGATGTTACGGCAGGATTCATGGTGGATCACCAGACCTTTACCGGGGCTGACGTGGGCGATAATCGGGTCGCCAGGAATAGGGCGGCAGCATTTCGCAAAGGTGATCAGCACGCCATCGGCACCTTTAATGGGCAGATGTCCGTGACTTTGGGTTGCCGGTGGAATGGAGGCGTCCCCATGTTGCAGATTTTTCGCGACCACCACGCTCATTGCATTACCAAGGCCGATTTCAGCCAGCAGATCGTCAAGCGTTGCCAGCTTCATGCGGTCCAGCTCGCGCTGAATATTTTCCTGCGGGATTTCATTGAGCTTGCGGCTGCCACCCAACGCATGGTTGAGCAGACGACGGCCCAGGCTTACAGAATCATCACGCTTGAGGTTTTTCAGCAATTGACGAATTTTGGCGCGCGCTTTCGAGCTAACGACAAAGTTCAGCCACGCGGCATTCGGGCGAGCGCCAGGTGCGGTAATAATTTCAACGGTTTGACCGCTGGTAAGCGGCTGCGACAGCGGGTAAGGCTGGCGGTCGACGCGTGCGCCCACGCAGGCATGACCGATATCGGTATGCACCGCATAAGCGAAGTCGACGGGCGTTGCACCGGCAGGCAGCTCTACAATGCGCCCTTCCGGTGTGAAAACGTAAATTTCATCCGGGAAGAGATCGGATTTAACGCTCTCGATAAATTCAAACGAGCTACCGGCACTCTGTTGCAGCTCCAGCAGGCTTTGCATCCAGCGCTGGGCGCGGATTTGTGCGGTAGTACTGGTTTCGCCGTGCTCTTTATAAGCCCAGTGCGCGGCAACACCCATCTCTGCCATCTGATCCATATCTTCGGTACGGATCTGGACCTCAACCGGCACGCCGTGCGGGCCAATCATCGAGGTGTGCAAAGACTGATAGCCGTTCGCTTTTGGAATGGCGATGTAGTCTTTCACGCGACCCGGACGCGGCTTGTACAGGCTATGCATTTGCCCGAGCACGCGATAACAGGTGTCGGAATCATTGACGATCACGCGGAAGGCGTAGATGTCCATGATTGAGTGAAAACGCTGCTCTTTGAGCACCATTTTGCAGTAGATCGAATAAAGATGCTTTTCGCGACCACTGACGCGGCACGGTATTCCCGCTTCCTGCAAACGCCCTTCGATTTCAGAAAGAATCTTCTGGATCATCTCTTTACGGTTGCCGCGCGCGGCTTTCACCACTTCTTTGATTACGCGATAACGGTTGGGATACAGCGCCTCAAAACCCAGCTCTTCGAGTTCGGTTTTAATGTGGTGGATACCTAAACGGTGCGCCAGCGGGCTGTAAATTTCGAGTGTTTCACGGGCGATGCGGCGACGTTTGTCCGGGCGAAGTGAGCCCAGCGTGCGCATGTTGTGGGTACGGTCGGCAAGTTTGATGAGAATGACGCGGATATCCTGCACCATCGCCATAATCATCTTGCGAAAGTTTTCGGCCTGCGCCTCTTTCTTATCGCGGAACTTGAGCTTATCAAGTTTCGACACCCCCTCTACCAGCTCGGCGACGCTTTTACCAAAAAGCTGTTCCATGTCCTGGTAGGTGGCGGGAGTATCTTCAATCACGTCATGCAGCAGTGCCGCCATTAGCGTTTCATAGTCGAGTTTCATCTCGGCCAGAATGCAGGCAACCGCCACCGGGTGCGTGATATAGGGTTCACCGCTTGAACGTGTTTGCCCCTCGTGAGCATCACGTGCAACGAGATACGCCTGCCGCAGACGCTTGATTTGGTCTTCCGGCAGGTAGGTTTGAATCAGTTGATTCAGGCTTTCAAACAGATACAAGGGCGACCCGCTTTGTGATTAACGACGACCTTCAGCAATAGCGGTAACGGCTTGTAATTCAGCGGCTTCCTGCTCTTGCTGTTCCTGGCGTTCGCGAACGTCGAGGATCTGGTTGTTGATCAGACCTTCTTCGATTTCGCGCAGCGCGATTACAGTGGTTTTATCGTTTTCTTCCGGTACCAGCGGATCCTTTCCGCCTACCTGCATCTGACGAGCGCGACGCGCGGCGACCAGTACCAGGTCAAAACGGTTACCAATTTTCTCTACAGCGTCCTGAACAGTTACGCGTGCCATACTTAAAAAGCTCCACAGGTGAAGAAATGACTGGGCATGATACTGAAATCAGGTTCAGTCTGCCAACAATTTGCTGATTAAAGCGTCATGACGCTGCTTTTGGCGGCTCATGCGCAGACGTTCGGCGCGAATAATGGTCTTCAAATCGGTCAACGCGGTATCGAAGTCATCATTCACAATCAGGTAATCATATTCGGCGTAATGGCTCATTTCTGCAACAGCTTGCGCCATACGCTTTGCAATGACCTCTTCGCTGTCTTGACCGCGACCGCGTAGACGGCGGTCCAGTTCAATTTTGGACGGCGGTAAAATAAAGATACTCCGCGCGTGCGGCATCTTCTGGCGAATTTGCTGCGCACCCTGCCAGTCGATATCGAGAAAAACATCGACACCGGTCGCCAGGACTTGCTCAATGGCCTCACGCGAAGTGCCATAGTAATTACCAAAAACTTCTGCGTGTTCGAGGAACGCATCTCTGCTAATCATTTCTTTAAATTCATCATGATTAACAAAGAAATAATGTTCACCGTGGACTTCACCAGGACGCGGTTGGCGTGTGGTGTGTGAAACAGAAACCTGGGTGTCATACAACGGTTGGGTTTTTAATAAAGCCTGAATCAGGCTGGATTTACCCGCGCCACTGGGGGCAGAAACAATATAAAGCGTGCCTTGAGCCATGAGTATCTTTCGTATGTGATTAGCGAAATAAAGCCTACATACGAGCTTATTATACACGGCGCGGGCATGTGACGTAGCCCTTGCTCACACTTTTTGCGCAAAGTTGTTGCGTTTTGCGTAGCTGCTTCCGCATTTGCCTGTCATTCACTGCAATAAAGACGATTCTCAGGAAGCGTCCTCGCAGACTCCGTTTTTGCCACTCGGCTTTGCTTTCATCACGTTGTATATCTGCCTGACTATCTACAGCGGAGGTGATGATGAAAGTATGGATGGCGATATTAATAAGTATCTTGTGCTGGCAATCATCTGTGTGGGCGGTCTGTCCGGCCTGGTCGCCAGCCAGAGCACAGGAAGAAATTTCCCGCCTGCAACAGCAAATAAAACAGTGGGACGATGACTACTGGAAGGAAGGGAAAAGTGAGGTGGAAGACGGGGTTTACGATCAGTTAAGCGCCCGTCTTACGCAGTGGCAACGCTGTTTTGGTGAAGAGACGCATCGCGACGCTATGATGCCGCCTTTAAACGGTGCGGTTATACATCCGGTAGCCCATACGGGTGTACGCAAAATGGCGGATAAAATCGCATTAAGTCTGTGGATGCGCGAACGTAGCGATCTTTGGGTGCAGCCAAAAGTTGATGGCGTTGCGGTAACCCTGGTTTATCGGGACGGGAAACTGAACAAAGCAATCAGTCGCGGCAATGGCCTGAAAGGCGAGGACTGGACGCAGAAAGTTCGCTTAATTTCCGCTGTGCCGCAAACCGTTAGCGGGCCTTTAGCCAACAGTACGCTTCAGGGGGAAATATTTCTCAAACGCGAGGGGCATATCCAACAACAAATGGGGGGATTAAATGCCCGCGCAAAAGTTGCTGGTTTGATGATGCGCCAGGACGATAGCGACACGCTGAATTCACTGGGCGTTTTTGTCTGGGCATGGCCGGATGGACCGCAGTTAATGACCGATCGTTTAAAGGAGCTGGCTACCGCAGGTTTTACTCTAACGCAGACGTATACCCGTGCGGTGAAAAATGCTGATGAAGTTGCGCGCGTACGCAATGCGTGGTGGAAAGCGAAATTACCCTTCGTCACCGATGGCGTGGTTGTGCGAGCGGCGAAAGAACCCGAATCCCGCCATTGGCTACCAGGCCAGGCAGAATGGTTGGTGGCCTGGAAATATCAACCTGTAGCTCAGGTTGCCGAAGTGAAGGCGATTCAGTTTGCGGTGGGTAAGAGCGGTAAAATATCGGTGGTTGCGTCACTCGCACCTGTCATGCTTGATGATAAAAAAGTCCAGCGGGTGAATATTGGTTCCGTCAGGCGCTGGCAGGAGTGGGATATTGCGCCTGGTGATCAGATCCTCGTCAGCCTTGCCGGTCAGGGTATTCCTCGCATTGATGATGTGGTGTGGCGCGGTGCAGAACGTACAAAACCGACACCGCCAGAAAACCGCTTTAACTCGTTGACCTGCTACTTTGCTTCTGATGTTTGTCAGGAACAGTTCATTTCACGCTTAGTCTGGCTGGGGTCAAAACAGGTTCTTGGGCTGGATGGCATTGGTGAGGCCGGCTGGCGCGCGCTGCATCAGACTCATCGCTTTGAGCATATCTTTTCCTGGCTTTTATTAACGACAGAGCAATTACAGAACACGCCGGGGATCGCGAAAAGTAAAAGTGCGCAGATATGGCATCAGTTTAATCTGGCTCGTAAGCAGCCTTTTACTCGCTGGGTGATGGCAATGGGAATACCGCTAACCCGGGCGGCGCTTAATGCCAGTGATGAACGGTCCTGGTCGCAACTTTTATTGAGCACGGAGCAGTTCTGGCAGCAGCTGCCGGGGACTGGATCGGGGCGCGCCAGACAGGTTATTGAATGGAAGGAAAATGCGCAAATCAAGAAGCTGGGCAGTTGGCTGGCTGCCCAGCAGATCACAGGTTTTGAACCTTAGTGTCCTTCGTGGCTGTAGTAAAAGACCGGTAATCCCAGCTTAAGGCGTAGCGCCAGTAAGCGGGCAAAAAAGCCGAATACCAGGGTGGAGATAATTACCACATCATGGTTAGAAACATAGTGTTGCAGCGCGATGTACAGCACGGCGGAGGCAAATGAGACACCGGCATACAATTCTTTCTGGAATACCAGCGGGATGCGTTTACAGAACATATCGCGCAAAACGCCGCCAAATACGCCGGTCGTCACAGCTGCGACAACGGCAATGATCGGGCCGTGTCCCATATCCAGTGCAACCTGTGCGCCAATGATAGAAAAGACCACCAGTCCGAGCGCATCGAGCACCAGAAACACTTTGCGCAGGTAAGGCATTACAGGAGCAACGATAGTGGTGAGTACTGCGGCGGTAGCGACAATAATCACATATTCCGGGTGTTTGACCCAGCCGAGCGGATAGTGGCCCAGCAGAATATCGCGCACTGACCCTCCGCCAATTGCGGTGGCGGTCGCAATAATAATTACGCCAAATGTATCCATGCGCCGTCGTCCGGCCGCCAGCGCCCCCGTCATGGCTTCGGCAGTAATGCCAACCAAATACAAAATGTGTAACAGCATGGTTCTCTCCCTAAAAATCTGTCTGGCAGGGTAGCGATTTGTGCGTATTGTCACGATTGAGATTTTTTAAGGTGAGAGGAAATTGATAACTTGTAGTTATGTGAAATCGCTATTTTCTGTAGCGTAGATGCATTCTTCTGACTTCTTGTCTGAGAAAATGCATAAGAAAAAATAGGTTAAAATTGAGGGGTGGAAAAGAAAGGTGCAATGTTTAGCCATTGTGTTCACCGCACCTGGACTTTGGCTTACGCATCGGGTATCTCAATCAACAAAAAGAGTTTTTAGTTTCTGCTATTTCTTCTCTGTAATTTTTACTCTGTTTTCCAACTGCTTGATGCTGACCTGCTGGGTCGGCAACTCCTCAGGCATGGTTCCGCCAAGTTCCTGAATGGTTTGCCTCACCTTGCGGCCCACGTCAAAGTGTGTGGTGTTAGCTTGCTGTTTTGAATTCACGCCATCCCGCTTGAGTTTTTCTTCTGTTTGGGTAGCTCGAAAGAGATTAGCCGCCAGTTCTGTTGAACCCATATGATCCAGGATCTTCTGACTCTTTTTCAGCCCCTTCCGCTGATGGATGGCTTTCTGATCTAATCCACCATACAGTCCCCGGTAACCATGATTCTGAAATATGGCGAAATCGATAGCTGTCGCTACCCCAGCTTGCTGCGCTGCCTCAACTAATTGTTTGTTATGTTCTTTCAACTCATTTCTCAGAAAAAGACGCTTTTCGTCTTCACGAAGTTGCCTGAAAGCTTCATCGTCAGCCAGCTCCTGCCGTCGGGTCTGGATAGCAAAATAAGTTTGTCCTGCCGCAATAACCGGTTTCGCAGGGTCGCCGTTTTGTACTACCAGGTAACAGGCATAGCGGGAGAGTACGATGTCTTTTAATGCTCTTTTGGCATTTGAGCCAATTTTGACCATATCGAGGATCTCCTCGAAATGGTCATCAATGGTGTGACCACTATTCAGACAAGCTTCTTTGGCGCGCGTTAATACAGGTATAAAGTGACGATACTCTGAATAACCCAGTAGTTTTCCAAGTTGTCTTGCTGACCATTGTTCTGCTCCGTTTGCATTAATCAGCTTTATCTCTTCAAAAGGTTGATGATGTTCGTTCATTGCCCACTCCATGTGATATCGATTGCAAGGAAAGTAAGTCTACAACTGTGTTTATATACAGTTGTAAGTATCTCACGTTCTCACTGCGCTGGGCAAAAAAACATCGCAAAATCTGGAGCAGGCACGCAAAACAGAATTGAATGTTGCGGGGAGGAAAAATGCCGCTCTGTTTGAGTGGGCGGCATTTGTGAAGGCTGAAAAGGAAGAATTGGCGTTACGAGTTATTCAATGTTCTGGATCTGCTCGCGCATCTGCTCAATCAACACTTTCAGCTCGATGGCAGAATTCGTCACTTCGGCATTGATAGATTTCGACGCAAGAGTGTTCGACTCGCGGTTGAACTCCTGCATCATAAAGTCCAGACGACGACCAACCGCTTCTTTTTTCTTCAGAATGTTGTAGGTCTCTTTGACATGCGCTTCGAGGCGGTCCAGTTCTTCGGCAACGTCAATTCGTTGTGCCAGCAGAACCAACTCCTGCTCCAGACGGTTGTTTTCCAGTTGCACCTGAGCATCTTCCAGCTTCGCGACCAGACGCTCACGCTGCCATTGCAGGATTTCCGGCATATGGGCGCGGACTTTGACCACTTCGGCGGTGACGCCTTCCAGACGCTGCTCGATCAATGCTTTCAGCGCCTGACCTTCGGTTTCGCGCGCGACGATAAAGTCGTCCAGCGTACCATCCAACGCCGCGAGAATTTCAGCGGCAATCGCGTCGAGATCCTGCTCCTGGGCTGCCATCACGCCCGGCCAGCGTAGAATATCAACCGGGTTGATTTCCCCTTCGTCACTCTGCATTTTTACCCAGTTCGCGGCAGTTACCAGCTGTTTAGCCAGTTTTTCGTTGAGGATCAGCTCACCTTGTGCGCTAACATCTGGTTCATAGCGCAGGGTACATTCCACTTTACCGCGCGTCAGGCGAGAACGAATACGCTCGCGAACGACAGGTTCAAGGCTACGGAACTGCTCCGGCAGACGAAAGTAAGTTTCCAGATAACGCTGGTTTACCGAGCGCATTTCCCAGGTTGCGCTCCCCCATTCACCCTTGATTTCACGCCGGGCGTAGGCGGTCATACTGCGGATCATAGACGTTCCTGTTTATAAAAGGAGAGGTGGAAGGATTATAGCCATCGATGCCTTGTCAGGATAGGAATAACCGCCGGAAGTCCGTATAATGCGCAGCCACATTTGTTTCAAGCCGGAGATTTCAATATGCGTCCAGCAGGCCGTAGCAATAATCAGGTGCGTCCCGTTACCCTGACTCGTAACTATACAAAACATGCAGAAGGCTCGGTGCTGGTCGAATTTGGCGATACCAAAGTATTGTGTACCGCCTCTATTGAAGAAGGCGTGCCGCGCTTCCTGAAAGGTCAGGGCCAGGGCTGGATCACCGCAGAGTACGGCATGCTGCCACGTTCTACCCACACCCGTAACGCGCGTGAAGCGGCGAAAGGTAAGCAGGGTGGACGCACCATGGAAATCCAGCGTCTGATCGCCCGTGCTCTTCGTGCGGCAGTAGATTTGAAAGCGCTGGGTGAGTTCACTATTACGCTGGACTGCGACGTGCTTCAGGCTGATGGTGGCACGCGTACCGCTTCGATTACGGGTGCCTGCGTGGCGCTGGCAGATGCGCTACAGAAGCTGGTGGAAAACGGCAAGCTGAAAACCAACCCGATGAAAGGGATGGTAGCCGCAGTTTCTGTCGGGATTGTGAACGGCGAAGCGGTTTGCGATCTGGAATACGTTGAAGACTCTGCCGCTGAAACGGACATGAACGTGGTGATGACTGAAGACGGGCGCATCATTGAAGTGCAGGGGACGGCAGAAGGCGAGCCGTTCACCCATGAAGAGCTTCTCACCTTGTTGGCGCTGGCCCGAGGGGGAATCGAATCCATTGTAGCGACGCAGAAGGCGGCGCTGGCAAACTGATTTTTAAGGCGACTGATGAGTCGCCTTTTTTTTGTCTGTAGAAAAGTAAGATGAGGAGCGAAGGCATGAAACCATATCAGCGCCAGTTTATTGAATTTGCGCTTAGCAAGCAGGTGTTAAAGTTTGGCGAGTTTACGCTGAAATCCGGGCGCAAAAGCCCCTATTTCTTCAACGCCGGGCTGTTTAATACCGGGCGCGATCTGGCACTGTTAGGCCGTTTTTACGCTGAAGCATTGGTGGATTCCGGCATTGAGTTCGATCTGCTGTTTGGCCCTGCTTACAAAGGGATCCCGATTGCCACCACAACTGCCGTGGCGCTGGCGGAGCATCATGACCTGGACCTGCCGTACTGCTTTAACCGCAAAGAAGCAAAAGACCACGGTGAAGGCGGCAATCTGGTCGGTAGCGCGTTACAAGGACGCGTAATGCTGGTGGATGATGTGATCACCGCCGGAACGGCGATCCGCGAGTCGATGGAAATTATTCAGGCCAATGGCGCGACGCTTGCTGGCGTATTGATTTCGCTCGATCGTCAGGAACGGGGGCGCGGCGAGATTTCGGCAATTCAGGAAGTTGAGCGTGATTACAACTGCAAAGTGATCTCTATCATCACCCTGAAAGACCTGATTGCTTACCTGGAAGAGAAGCCGGAAATGGCGGAACATCTGGCGGCGGTTAAGGCCTATCGCGAAGAGTTCGGCGTTTAAAGAAACTCGCCGGATGAAAAGTCATCCGGCGTCATATTACTGCAACTGTGCGGCAATTAGCGGCCAGCGGGCGTCAAAATCATCCGTCGGGCGGTATTTAAACTCGCTGCGGACAAAGCGTGACAGCATACCTTCACAGAAGGCCAGGATCTGGCTTGCCAGCAGGGTTTCATCGGTGGTGTAACCTTCACCCTCACGCATTCTCTTTTCGCGCAATACCTGACGCAACTGCGCTTCAATACGCTCGAACAGCTGGTTGATGCGCCCTTGCAGGCGATCCTGTTCAAACATTAGTGCATGACCAGTGAGGATGCGGGTCAGGCCAGGATTACGCTCACCAAAACCGAGAAGCAGCAACACAATCAGACGCAGGCGCGCTGTGGTGTCCTTCTCATCTTTCAGAATCAGATTGATGCGAGTAATCAGGCTATCTTCGATAAACTCAATCAGGCTATCGAACATGCGGGTCTTACTGGGGAAGTGGCGATACAGTGCCGCTTCGGAAACGCCGACAGAGGCGGCCAGTTTTGCCGTCGTGATACGTTGGCTTCCATCGCTGGATTCCAGCATCAGCGCCAGAGACTGAAGTATTTCCTCGCGACGGTTCCTTTTCGCAGTTTGTTTTTCTGCCATGTTACAAAATACCCCTGAAAATAAGCACTTGCCAGGCGGCACCCACGCTATGACCGCAAACGAAATGTTTGCGGCTATGTTATGACGTTATTCGGATGCGTATGTGTTACTGACGACCAGAGTGACCAAAGCCGCCTTCACCGCGGTCGGTGGCGTCGAAATCTTCCACCAGATTAAATTCAGCCTGTACTACCGGAACAAAAATCATCTGGGCGATGCGTTCGCCAGGTTGAATGGTGAAGCTGTCCTGACCACGGTTCCACACGGAAATCATCAACTGGCCCTGATAGTCAGAATCGATCAATCCTACCAGGTTACCAAGCACGATACCGTGCTTATGTCCCAATCCGGAGCGCGGCAGCATCATTGCCGCCAGTGAAGGATCGGCAATATGAATCGCCAGCCCGGTCGGAACCAGCGTAGTGTCACCCGGAGCCAGTTCTACGGCGTCGTCGAGACAGGCACGCAGGTCAAGTCCGGCAGAGCCAGAGGTGGCATAAGTCGGGAGCGGAAATTCCTTCCCAACGCGCGGGTCCAGAATCTTAACGTCGATTTTTTTCATCATAACGGGTCACGATCTCGTCGAGTAATAATTGGCCAAGGAGCTCTTTGCGCTCAAGCGGTAAGACTTTATCTCCGTCCTGCCAGAAAAGGTGTAATGCGTTGTTGTCGCTGTTAAATCCTTGAGTTGGCTGGGAAACATCGTTCGCGCAGATCAGATCAAGGTTTTTACGGATACGTTTTTGCCGGGCGTATTCTTCCACATTATTTGTTTCGGCGGCAAATCCAACGACGTAGGGTCGATGGTCTTTTAGTGCGGCAACGCCTGCGACGATATCGGGGTTTTTAACCATTTTTATTGTTAATTCATCACCCTGCGTGGCCTGCTTTTTGATTTTCTCTGGGGCCACGGTAGCTGCGCGATAATCCGCCACGGCGGCGCAACCGATAAAAATATTTTGCTGCTGTACAGAAGCATTCACGGCCGCTTCCATTTCCAGCGCAGTCATCACATCAACACGTTTAACAAACGGTGGCGTCGGTAGTGAAACCGGACCTGATACCAGCGTGACGTTCGCGCCACGACGGGCAGCGGCGGCGGCGATAGCAAAACCCATCTTGCCGGAGCTGTGATTAGAGATATAACGCACGGGATCGAGCGGTTCACGCGTCGGGCCGGCGGTAATCATAATGTTCAGATGTTTCAGGTCGTTGACGGGCGAAAAATGCGCCACCGCCATATCCACAATGGTTAACGGATCGAGCATTCGCCCAGGACCGATATCACCACAAGCCTGACTGCCACTGTCTGGCCCCCAGATGAGCAAACCACGGGAAGCAAGCACCTCTAAATTATGCTGCGTGGCAGCGGCACGGTACATCTGCTGGTTCATGGCGGGGAGCACGGCTACAGGCGCAGGTGTAGCCAGACAAATCGTCGATACCAGGTCATTCGCCATTCCGGCAGCAACACGGGCAATCAAATCTGCCGTGGCAGGGGCGAGAATCACTAAATCAGCCCATTTACCCAGCTCAATATGGCCCATAGCGGCTTCGGCTGCCGGGTCCAGCAGACTGTCGGAAACGGGATAACCAGAAACCGCCTGCAAGCTAAGTGGGGTGATAAAGGCTTTTGCCGCTTCGGTCATGGCTACGCGGACGTCGGCCCCGCGATCGCGCAAACGACGCACCAGTTCAGGGGTTTTATAGGCAGCAATACCGCCGCTGACGCCGAGAACGATTTTTTTACCGGCCAGGCTCATGATGATTTTTCCTGTTGGGTGACACCAGAAGTTGGCGATTTTATCACAATACTTTTGTTGTCGTGCCTTCACCTGAGAATCACTTTGCGAGGCGCTTTCCAGGATTGAAAACTGGCCGTCGATTTAACGGAACGGCTATGACAGGATGCGAGCACCACAAAGGAGGTGAAGGTGAAAAACAATGCACAGCTGTTGATGCCGCGCGAAAAAATGCTGAAGTTTGGTATTAGCGCCTTAACGGATGTCGAGCTGCTGGCGCTATTTCTGCGTACCGGAACGCGCGGTAAAGATGTATTAACCCTGGCAAAAGAGATGCTGGAGAATTTCGGCTCTCTTTATGGCTTGTTAACCTCTGAATATGAACAATTTAGTGGTGTTCATGGAATTGGCGTGGCGAAATTTGCCCAGTTAAAGGGGATTGCTGAACTAGCGCGGCGTTACTACAACGTGCGGATGCGTGAAGAAAGCCCTTTACTCAGCCCGGAGATGACGCGGGAATTTTTACAAAGCCAGCTCACGGGTGAGGAGCGGGAGATCTTTATGGTGATCTTTCTCGACTCACAACACCGGGTTATAACGCATAGCCGTCTTTTTTCCGGCACGCTAAACCATGTTGAAGTCCATCCTCGGGAAATTATCCGCGAAGCGATAAAAATAAATGCCTCGGCGCTGATCCTTGCACATAATCACCCTTCGGGTTGTGCTGAACCCAGTAAAGCGGATAAACTCATTACTGAACGGATAATAAAGAGTTGTCAGTTCATGGATTTACGCGTGCTCGACCATATCGTGATTGGGCGTGGAGAGTATGTTTCTTTTGCCGAACGCGGCTGGATTTAACCCGCTATGCGCGATCCTTCGGGATCTTTGTCTGTTCGGGACTTGAGCACATCGCTGAGTCAGCGTATACTACGCCACCTTTGAGAATCTCGGGTTTGGCATTTGGGCCTGGCAATCGAGAGTTCACATAGAACTGCGATGACCGGGCTGTAAAGCCTGACGAGGCGCCAATACCCCATACGAAGCTCGAGCTAATTTGATTTTTGGAGAATAGACATGTCCCGAGTCTGCCAAGTTACTGGCAAGCGTCCGGTGACCGGTAATAACCGTTCCCACGCACTGAACGCGACTAAACGCCGTTTCCTGCCGAACCTGCACTCTCACCGTTTCTGGGTTGAGAGCGAGAAGCGTTTTGTCACCCTGCGCGTATCTGCTAAAGGTATGCGTGTAATCGATAAAAAAGGCATCGATACAGTTCTGGCTGAACTGCGTGCCCGTGGCGAAAAGTACTAAGTACTTAGAGGAAATAAATCATGGCTAAAGGTATTCGTGAGAAAATCAAGCTGGTTTCTTCTGCTGGTACTGGTCACTTCTATACCACTACGAAGAACAAACGTACTAAGCCGGAAAAACTGGAACTGAAAAAATTCGATCCAGTTGTTCGCCAGCACGTGATCTACAAAGAAGCGAAAATCAAATAATTTTTGCTTTGATGTAACGAAAAACCTCGCCCCGGCGGGGTTTTTTGTTATCTGCCTGCCCCCATATTGACTGCATCTGTTCATTCCTGGAGATGCTATGCCTGAATTACCCGAAGTTGAAACCAGCCGTCGCGGCATAGAACCGCATCTCGTTGGTGCAACCATTCTTCATGCGGTGGTGCGCAACGGACGCTTGCGCTGGCCGGTTTCAGAAGAGATCTACCGTTTAAGCGACCAACCAGTGCTTAGCGTGCAGCGGCGGGCTAAATATCTGCTGCTGGAGCTGCCTGAGGGCTGGATTATCATTCATTTGGGGATGTCTGGCAGTCTGCGCATCCTTCCAGAAGAACTTCCCCCTGAAAAGCATGACCATGTGGATTTGGTGATGAGCAACGGTAAAGTGCTGCGCTACACCGATCCGCGCCGCTTTGGTGCCTGGCTATGGACCAAAGAGCTGGAAGGGCACAACGTTCTGGCCCATCTTGGACCGGAGCCGCTTAGCGACGATTTCAACGGTGAGTACCTGCATCAGAAGTGCGAGAAGAAAAAAACGGCGATTAAACCGTGGCTGATGGATAACAAGCTGGTGGTAGGGGTAGGGAATATCTATGCCAGCGAATCACTGTTTGCGGCGGGGATCCATCCGGATCGGCTGGCGTCATCACTGTCGCTGGCAGAGTGTGAATTGTTAGCTCGGGTGATTAAAGCGGTGTTGCTGCGTTCGATTGAGCAGGGCGGTACAACGCTGAAAGATTTTCTGCAAAGTGATGGTAAACCGGGCTATTTCGCGCAGGAATTGCAGGTTTACGGGCGAAAAGGCGAGCCGTGTCGGGTGTGCGGTACGCCGATTGTGGCGACTAAACATGCGCAGCGGGCAACGTTTTATTGTCGGCAGTGCCAGAAGTAATTCATGCGCGCCGGATGGCATACCATCCGGCATAAACGCTACGCTAACTTCGCCATCAGCGCCTGATGGACATTCTCCGGCAGGAAATGGGTGACATCACCCTGATGGCGCGCCACCTCTTTCACCAACGATGAAGAGATAAACGACCACTCTTTCGACGGCATCAGAAACACACTTTCCAGTTCCGGCATTAAGTGGCGATTCATATGCGCCAGCTGCATTTCATATTCAAAATCCGCCACCGCACGCAGGCCACGAATCAGCACCGTAGCGTGTTGATTGCGGGCGAAGTTCGCCATCAAATCACTAAACCCGACCACTTCCACGTTCCCCAGATGCGCGGTTGCCTGCTGTGCCAGCGCCACACGCTCTTCCAGAGTAAACATCGGTTTTTTACTGGGGCTGGCGGCAATCGCCAGAATAACGTGATCGAACATTTGCGTGGCGCGCGTCACGATATCGATATGACCATTGGTAATGGGATCGAAAGTACCCGGATAAATCGCCCGTTTTTGCATAACAACCTCAATGCGTTTTCGGTGGCAGGTAAGGTTCCAGCAGTTGAAGCAGACGCTGTAGCGCGCCCTGGTTTTGATACAGTACTTCAACGGCATGACGGCCATAGAAACTACGGTAATCGGCGTCGGTGAGTAAAGAGGAAACCTCTTTTGCAAGCGACGTGGCATCGGTAACGGTAATCAGCCCGCTTGCCTGCTCCAGCCGCGCGCAAATGTCTTTAAAGTTAAAAGTATGCGGCCCCATCAATACCGGAATAGCGTGTGCGGCAGCTTCCAGCGGATTATGCCCACCACGTTCAACCAGTGAACCGCCAACAAAGGCGAGATCGGCAATACCGTACAGTAACATCAGCTCGCCCATCGTATCGCCAACCACAACCTGCGTGCTGGTGGAAGGGACTTCCCCTGAAGAGCGTGTGATATAGCTTAGTCCAGCCTGGCGGACAAGGTTAATCGCATCCGGGAAACGTTCCGGATGACGGGGTACCAGGATGAGCAATAAATTCGGGAATTGCTGTAACAATGCCTGATGTGCGGCGAGCACTACACTCTCTTCGCCTTCGTGAGTGCTGGTGGCAATCCATACCGGGCGGTGTGGTGCCCACTGGCGGCGCAGCGTTACGGCTTTAGCAGCCAGTTGCGGCGTTACAGAGATATCAAATTTCAGGCTACCGGTAACGGTCACCTGATTATTTTTTGCGCCCAGTGATACAAAACGTGCACCATCTTCTTCATTTTGCGCAGCAATCAGCGTAATACGACGCAGCAAGCGACGGACGAATTTGCCCAGTTTGGCATAACCTGCGGCCGAGCGGGCAGAGAGTCGCGCGTTAGCGATCACCAGCGGAATTTTACGTTTATGTAGCGCCGCAATCAGGTTAGGCCATAGTTCGGTTTCCATAATCAACACCAGTTTAGGGTCGACTTTATTCAGGAAACGATTAAGTGCATCGGGCAGGTCATACGGCAGATAAACGTGCTGAACATCCTTCCCGAAAGCCGATTGTACGCGCTCCGAACCGGTTGGCGTCATGGTTGTAACGGTAATCGGTAAATCAGGATAACGATGACGCAGCGCGCGCACCAACGGGATCGCCGCCAGAGTTTCACCGACGGAGACGGAGTGCAGCATGATGCCGCCTGGTTTTAGCGGATGGCGGTAAAAACCGTAACGTTCACCCCAGCGTTTTCGATAGGCCGGAGCCTTACGTCCGCGCACCCAGAGCCGTATCCAGATCAGCGGCTGAATAAGGTAGAGAAGGGCGGTGTAAAGCAATTCGAGCATAGTAAATAGCTGACTTATGGATGTGCTGGGGATTCTATGTATTTAGCTGTGGCTTTACCATTACTTTTCCCGTTTTTGACTTAAATAGCAATTTACCCGCCAATTCTTGCTGAACATCTATACTTTTTTTGTATTTTTATGCGATTCATTGATTTCTGCAGTACGTGCAGGAAGGAATCGCAGAGCAACAGTAAAAGAATATAGTTGCTAATGATTTTATTTGATTGATTTCTTTATTGAAAATCAACAATGTGCTTAAAAATCATTCGGGTCGGATTGCCGCGAAAGAAGTGATACACTAGCGCGTCAATATCAGTGCGGTATCAGTATTCAGGTAGCTGTTGAGCCTGGGGCGGTAGCGTGCTTTTTCTGCTTCACCTTAATCGGATAATCTCAACAAAAAGAGTTACTTGTGGATAAGCCATTTCGAAGAATTTTGCTCATTAAGATGCGTTTTCATGGGGATATGTTATTAACTACTCCCGTCATTAGTTCGCTGAAAAAAAATTACCCTGACGCAAAAATCGATGTGCTGCTTTATCAGGACACCATCCCGATCCTGTCTGAAAATCCAGAGATTAACGCGCTCTACGGCATAAAAAATAAAAAAGCAAAAGCCTCAGAAAAAATTGCCAACTTTTTTCATCTCATCAAGGTATTACGTGCCAATAAGTATGACCTTATCGTCAATCTTACCGATCAATGGATGGTTGCTATACTGGTTCGCTTATTAAATGCCCGTGTGAAAATTTCCCAGGATTATCATCATCGGCAGTCTGCTTTTTGGCGTAATAGTTTCACTCATTTGGTGCCGTTGCAGGGTGGAAATGTGGTGGAAAGTAACTTATCCGTGCTGTCGCCATTGGGACTTGAATCGTTGGTGAAGCAGACAACCATGAGTTACCCGCCTGCAAGCTGGAAACGTATGCGTCGCGAACTTGATCACGCTGGTGTTGGACAAAATTATGTGGTTATCCAACCTACGGCGCGGCAAATCTTCAAATGTTGGGACAACGCCAAGTTTTCCGCTGTGATTGATGCCTTACATGCTCGTGGTTATGAAGTCGTTCTGACGTCCGGCCCAGATAAAGACGATCTGGTCTGCGTCAATGAAATTGCGCAGGGATGCCAGACACCACCAGTAACGGCGCTGGCCGGAAAGGTGACCTTCCCGGAACTTGGTGCGTTAATCGATCATGCGCAGCTGTTTATTGGCGTTGATTCCGCACCGGCGCATATTGCCGCAGCAGTTAATACGCCGCTGATATCGCTGTTTGGTGCGACAGACCATATTTTCTGGCGTCCTTGGTCAAATAACATGATTCAATTCTGGGCGGGAGATTACCGGGAAATGCCAACGCGCGATCAGCGTGACCGAAATGAGATGTATCTTTCGGTTATTCCGGCGGCAGATGTCATTGCTGCTGTCGATAAATTACTGCCCTCCTCCACGACAGGTACGTCGTTATGATCGTTGCTTTTTGTTTATATAAATATTTTCCCTTTGGCGGTTTGCAGCGCGATTTTATGCGTATTGCTCAGACAGTCGCCGCCCGAGGTCATCATGTTCGGGTTTATGCCCAGTCGTGGGAAGGCGAATGCCCTGATGTATTTGAACTGATCAAAGTGCCGGTTAAATCGCATACCAATCACGGGCGCAATGCGGAGTATTTTGCTTGGGTGCAAAAACATTTACGTGAACATCCCGTCGATAGAGTTGTTGGATTCAACAAAATGCCGGGGCTGGACGTTTATTATGCCGCTGATGTTTGTTATGCCGAGAAAGTAGCGCAGGAGAAAGGCTTTTTCTATCGCCTTACGTCACGTTATCGCCATTATGCCGCCTTTGAGCGGGCAACCTTCGAACAGGGCAAGCCGACACAGCTGCTGATGCTGACAGATAAGCAAATCGCCGATTTCCAGAAACATTATCAGACTGAAGCGGAGCGTTTTCATATTCTACCACCGGGGATTTATCCTGATCGTAAATATAGCCAGCAGCCAGCCAATAGCCGTGAAATCTTCCGTAAGAAGAATGGAATAACCGAACAACAATATTTATTGTTGCAGGTTGGTTCAGACTTCACGCGTAAAGGTGTCGATCGTTCCATTGAAGCACTTGCTTCGTTACCGGATTCGCTGCGCCACAACACATTGCTATATGTTGTTGGGCAGGATAAACCGCGAAAATTTGAGGCGCTGGCAGAAAAACGCGGCGTGCGCAGTAATGTTCACTTCTTCTCGGGGCGCAACGATGTCTCGGAATTAATGGCGGCGGCGGATTTATTACTGCATCCTGCCTACCAGGAAGCCGCGGGAATTGTACTGCTGGAAGCGATAACTGCAGGATTACCGGTACTAACAACAGCCGTTTGTGGCTATGCGCATTATATTGTCGACGCCAATTGCGGCGAGGCTATTGCTGAGCCATTCCGCCAGGAAACATTGAATGAGATTTTACGCAAAGCGTTAACGCAATCTTCATTGCGCCAGGCCTGGGCGGAAAATGCGCGACATTATGCTGATACACAAGATTTATACAGTCTGCCAGAGAAAGCGGCGGACATCATAACGGGTGGTCTGGATGGTTGAACTTAAAGAGCCGTTTGCCACGTTATGGCGCGGTAAAGATCCTTTTGAGGAAGTTAAAACCTTGCAGGGTGAGGTATTTCGTGAACTGGAAACTCGCCGCACTCTGCGCTTTGAAATGGCGGGCAAAAGCTATTTTCTCAAATGGCATCGCGGCACGACCCTGAAAGAGATAATCAAAAATTTACTCTCATTGCGGATGCCAGTATTAGGCGCAGACCGCGAATGGAATGCGATTCATCGACTGCGGGATGTCGGCGTTGATACTATGTATGGGGTGGCATTCGGCGAAAAAGGCATTAATCCGCTCACCAGAACCTCGTTTATTATAACCGAAGATCTGACACCAACCATCAGTCTGGAAGATTACTGTGCTGACTGGGCGACTAACCCACCAGATGTTCGCGTAAAGCGTATGCTTATTAAGCGTGTCGCGACGATGGTGCGCGATATGCATGCTGCGGGCATTAACCACCGCGACTGTTATATCTGTCATTTCCTGCTACACTTGCCTTTTTCCGGTAAGGAAGAGGAGTTAAAAATTTCGGTAATTGACCTGCACCGGGCGCAGCTTCGCACGCGCGTTCCACGTCGTTGGCGCGATAAAGATCTTATTGGGCTTTATTTTTCTTCGATGAATATCGGCCTGACTCAGCGGGATATCTGGCGGTTTATGAAAGTGTATTTTGCCGCCCCGCTTAAAGACATTCTCAAGCAGGAACAAGGACTGCTGTCGCAAGCAGAAGAAAAAGCCACAAAAATCAGGGAAAGAACGATTCGAAAATCGTTGTAATTTCCGGAGATAAATATGAGTGCCCACTATTTTAATCCACAAGAGATGATCAATAAGACAATCATCTTCGATGAAAGGCCAGCGGCGTCAGTGGCATCATCATTCCATGTTGCTTATGGCATTGATAAAAACTTTCTTTTTGGTTGTGGTGTTTCAATCACGTCAGTTTTGTTACATAACAGCGACGTGAGTTTTGTTTTCCACGTTTTTATTGATGATATCCCTGAAGCCGATATCCAGCGTTTAGCCCAATTGGCGAAAAGCTATCGTACCTGTATCCAGATCCATCTAGTAAATTGTGAACGGCTTAAGGCATTACCGACGACCAAAAATTGGTCTATTGCCATGTATTTCCGTTTTGTAATTGCAGATTACTTTATTGATCAACAAGATAAGATCCTTTACCTGGATGCTGATATCGCCTGTCAGGGAAACTTAAAGCCGCTGATAACAATGGATCTTGCCAATAACGTTGCTGCTGTTGTTACTGAACGCGATGCTAACTGGTGGTCGTTACGGGGTCAAAGTCTGCAGTGTAATGAACTTGAAAAGGGTTACTTTAATTCAGGTGTCCTGTTAATTAATACACTAGCGTGGGCGCAGGAGTCCGTTTCTGCTAAAGCGATGTCGATGCTTGCTGATAAAGCCATCGTTTCCCGTTTAACCTATATGGATCAAGATATCCTTAATCTTATCCTGTTAGGGAAAGTTAAATTCATTGATGCTAAATACAATACGCAATTTAGTTTAAATTATGAATTAAAAAAATCATTTGTTTGTCCAATTAATGATGAAACCGTATTAATTCATTATGTCGGCCCGACAAAACCCTGGCATTACTGGGCCGGTTATCCAAGTGCGCAACCTTTTATCAAAGCCAAAGAAGCATCGCCCTGGAAAAATGAACCGTTAATGCGGCCAGTTAACTCAAACTATGCTCGTTATTGCGCTAAGCATAATTTTAAACAAAATAAACCAATTAACGGGATAATGAATTATATTTATTATTTTTATTTAAAGATAATAAAATGAAATTGAGAAAAGTTAAATGAATGAATTTATAAAAGAACGGTTTTCGTATTTAGCCGATAATAAAAAAGAAAACGCCCCAGAGCTAAATGTTTCCTACGGTATCGATAAGAATTTTTTGTATGGTGCTGGCGTTTCAATTTCTTCCGTTTTGATTAATAATTCAGATATTAATTTTGTCTTTCATGTTTTCACTGATTATGTGGATGATGATTATTTAAAGTCATTTAATGAAACAGCAAAACAATTTAATACCTCAATTATTGTATATTTAATTGACCCCAAATACTTTGCTGATCTGCCGACGTCACAGTTTTGGTCGTACGCGACATACTTCAGGGTATTGTCTTTTGAATATCTGAGTGAAAGTATTTCCACACTGCTGTATCTGGATGCCGATGTTGTTTGTAAAGGAAGCCTGAAACCTCTCACAGAAATTATATTTAAAGATGAGTTTGCTGCGGTCGTTCCTGACAATGATAGTACTCAGGCGGCATGTGCAAAACGTCTTAACATTCCCGAAATGAATGGACGTTATTTCAATGCAGGCGTTATCTATGTCAATCTTAAAAAATGGCATGAAGCAAATTTGACACCGTATTTACTCACGCTTTTACGAGGTGAAACTAAATATGGCTCTCTTAAATATTTAGATCAGGATGCGTTGAATATCGCATTTAATATGAATAATATCTACCTTGCGAAGGATTTTGATACTATTTATACCCTGAAAAACGAACTTTATGATCGTAGTCATCGAAAGTATCAGCAAACCATTACCGATAAAACAGTGTTGATTCACTATACAGGGATAACTAAACCATGGCATAGCTGGGCTGGATATCCGTCTGCATCATACTTTAATATCGCGCGTGAACAATCTCCCTGGAAGAAATATCCTCTTAAAGAGGCGCGGACTGTTGCAGAAATGCAGAAACAATATAAGCATCTGTTTGCCCATGGTGAGTATATAAAAGGCATAACTTCATTAATTAAGTACAAGCTTAAGAAATAAATTACTCTTATGATTACAAGTATACGCTATCGCGGCTTCTCATTTTATTACAAAGATAACGATAATAAATATAAAGAAATCTTTGATGAAATACTGGCCTATAATTTTAAAACAGTAAAAGTATTACGTAATATTGATGATACCAAAGTATCGTTGATTGATACGAAATATGGTCGCTATGTTTTTAAAGTCTTTGCCCCGAAAACGAAAAGGAATGAACGTTTTTTAAAATCTTTTGTAAAAGGTGACTACTATCAGAATTTGATCGTTGAAACCGATCGTGTCAGAAGTGCAGGTCTTACTTTTCCTAATGATTTTTATTTTCTGGCTGAGCGTAAAATTTTCAACTATGCCAGTGTTTTTATCATGCTTATCGAGTATGTCGAGGGCGTAGAGCTCAATGATATGCCGATTATTCCAGAAGATGTTAAAGCAGAAATTAAGGCTTCAATGGAAAAATTGCATGCCTTAAATATGCTATCGGGCGACCCACACCGGGGTAACTTTATCGTTAGTAAAGATGGTGTCAGGATAATTGACCTATCCGGTAAAAGCTGTACGGCAGAGCGGAAAGCCCGTGATCGTCTGGCCATGGAACGTCACCTGGGTATTACCAACGAAATAAAAGATTATGGCTACTATTCAGTAATCTACAGAACCAAACTACGCAAATTTATTAAAAAATTAAAAGGCAAAGCGTAAACCACACAGTCAAAACGGAACCAACATGGATTTATTAGCTGAGAGTATTACTGAAGTCGCTGTCTCTGGGGAAATTGCTAACACCGATCGTGTGTTAAATATCGCTTACGGTATTGACCGTAATTTTTTATTTGGTGCGGCCGTATCTATGCAATCAGTTGTTATGCATAACCCGGACCTTGCGGTTAAGTTTCATCTCTTTACCGACTACATTGATGAAGATTATCTACAACGTGTTAACGCTTTTACCAGCAAAAATGCTAACGTTGAAGTAAGAATTTATAAAGTCTCCAGTGCCTTTATTGATATTTTCCCCAGCCTGAAACAGTGGTCTTATGCAACATTCTTCCGTTTAGTTGCGTTCCAGTATCTGAGTGAAACTATTGAAAATCTGTTATATATCGATGCTGATGTCATCTGTAAAGGCTCATTAGCTGGATTGCTTGATATCAATTTTGATGGCGATAAGTTCGCAGCTGTTATTAAAGATGTGCCTTTTATGCAGGAAAAACCAGCGAAGCGTCTGGCTATAGAGGGACTTCCAGGTAATTATTTCAACGCCGGTGTAGTATATCTGCAGCTTGAAGCATGGGCGAAAAATGATTTTATGAATAAAGCCATTGCTATGCTGGCAAGTGACCCGCAGCATACGAAGTATAAATGCCTTGATCAGGATATTTTAAATATTCTGTTCTTTGGTCATTGTATTTTTATTAGCGGCGATTATGATTGCTTTTATGGCATTGACTATGAGTTAAAAAATAAAAGCGATGAAGATTATAAAAAGACCATTACCGATGATACTAAGCTGATTCATTATGTTGGCGTAACGAAGCCCTGGAACGACTGGACGAATTATCCCTGCCAGAAGTATTTTAATGAGGCTTATCAGGCTTCTTGCTGGAATGATGTGGCGTTTATTCCAGCCACGAATGAAAAGCAGTATCAAGTGAAATCCAGACATTTGAAAAGAAATGGTAATATTGCATCTTCATTTTACTATTTCATGCTCTATTATAGTAAGAAAATAGCGCGTAAGCATTTTTCCAAATAATTATTAAGATTAATCACCCAGAGATTTTTTAATGAACTTGCCCATTTATATTGTCTCACTTAAAAGAGATATTGAGCGAAGAAATAAAATAAATGATGTTTTTCATCGATTAAATATTAATTTTGATTTTTTTGATGCCATAGATGCTAAAGACCCTCAAAATAAAGAAATTATTGATAAAATGAGATTAAGTGGTGTCGGCGCAGAAATGACTGATGGAGAAATTGCTTGTACATTAAGTCATCAGCTTATATATAAGGATATGATAGATAAAAATATAGAATGGGCAGTCATTCTCGAGGATGATGTTATCGTCAATGAGAAATTTAAAAAATTTCTGCAATATTTTAATCTTCCTGAAAAAGACAAGTTAAAACATAATAATTTGTATTTGCTTGGAGGACAGAAAGGATTACATGATTATCCGGTATTGGGGCAAAGCCTTTTTAGTAAAGTTAAGGTAAGTACTTGTACTTTTCGGCGTGTTAATTTCAATAAAAATAAAATTCGTCGTACATGTTCATATTTGATGAATAAAGATATGGCACAAAAGTTGCTCAAATTGACAAAGGATTATGGCACCTATCGAGCTGATAGCTGGAAGTTAATGCATCAACATAATATTATAAAAGAGTTTTATTTAGACGAAATAATATTACATCCTATTTTAAATGAGTTTAATAGTCATCTTGAAAGTGAAAGGCTATTAACATCGGAAAAAAAACAACCTAGAACAAGGCTTCAGAAAAGAATGAAGTTTATACGCTCCTGGATAAAGGTGGCTTTTTTTTCTCTTTTGAAATGAGATTGTTAATTTCAATTTGTTGTGAGATATTAACGTGGAAGTAAAAATTGAGCAATTTCGAAATAATAGCTGTAATTTTATTTTTTTATTGTATTTAATCGGTTTGTTGTTTGTGCCAATTGATCTTAATATCACCACTAAAATAATTAATGCGACAGGTGCATTTTCTCTTTTCTTATTAATTGTAAATAAAAAGCACAATTATAATAAAAATGTCATTATATTAATTCTTGGTTTACTTCTTTTGGGTGCAATGAACCTTATATGGTATGAATTTTATAAAACAGAAGATGTAGTATATAGAAATGCTTATCGAGGCTACCTTGAGTCTGGAAAACTATTAGTATTTAGCTCGTTGACATTTTTATTACTAAGTAAAAATAAATTCAGGCAAAATGAAAAACTACATTTTATTTCAGCTATCTTAGTTCAAATAATCATGCTATGTAGAGCATATTATCAAGGGATATATTTGCATGCAGACCGCATTCCCCTCTCCGCCATGAATGGGAATATTGGTCAGATGGGGGCAGCGACTATTGCGGCTTATGTGATTACATTTACAACTTTATATTCTTCAATTGTATTCATAAAAATGAAATCGAAATATAAATGGTTTCTATTTTATGCTAACTTTGCTTTAAGCTTTGCAGCAGTAATGATGACAGGAACGCGTGCGGCAATTTTCACATTCCCACTTATGATTATGGTCATATTATTTCTTCAGCATCGTGATCAAAAAGTGTTTTTATTTAAAGGATTGAGTGGTGTTTTTATATTGCTACTTGCTTGTGGTTTGATATTTAATAAGGAAATTGATAGGCGAATTAATTCATTAAAAGCTGATGTTATTTCATATGCTACAAAAAATAACAGTCAATCCTCGGTCGGAGCACGTTTTGCAATGGTTAATGCAGGAATTAAAGGAAGTCCTGATGGTTTTAATTGGCAATCTCTTGAGCAGCGTGCTGAAAAGATAAAAGCATTAAGTGCAGAAAATAATATTTATAGTGGAGCTTTATTATTCCTTGATGTACATATGCATAACGAAATTGTGGAATCTCTTTCCACGAAAGGAAAAATTGGTCTTCTTGTTCTTATTATGTTCTATGTTGCAATGATCTATTACTGTATACGAGAGAAAAAATATATACTCTTGGTTTTCCCTGCTTCTATTATGTTATTTGGCATTAGTGATGTCATTACACATGCTAAACCAATACCGGCATCGTGGATTGTGTGCCTCTTCCTGTCTATATCGTTTTTGAGTAAAAATGAACCACAATAATAAAAGCGTTGACTAAGTAAGTGGGTATAATGCCCACTTACTATTTATTAAATTAATGTGATTTTTTTATAAACAGCCGCTGCTTCTAAATTATTTAAATTCATTAGCGGAGCCCTACAAACCACCTGATTCTTCCCATATCCGCCAATTAATCCCGGATCGGTTGGTCCATAAACCGTGATATTCGGTCTATCCAGTGCCGCCGTTAAATGGCTTAACCCCGTATCCACCGACACTACAAATTTAGCCCCGGCCAGTACGCGGGCAACGCCTTCCAGACTCATCTTCGGCAATACTTCAACATAAGCAAATCCTTCCGCCAGTCGTTTCGCCCGTTCTTCCTCATGCGGCGCGCCCCACGGAAGTTTAATCCGTATTCCTGAATCAGCCAGTAAACCAATCAATTCTCGCCAGTGTTCTTCCGGCCAGTGTTTATCATCACGGGTCGTCGCATGAAGAAATACGGCATATTCGCCAGCATCTGTAGGCAGGTTCGTCAGGAAATGTTGTGCGATAGCATAATCACCCTGGGTTTGCGGTTTGCTATAGCCCAAACTTTTGGCAAACAGTTCGCGGGTGCGTTCTACGGCGTGCTGCTGTTTTGCAATATGATGCTTACGATTGTAAAACAGGCTGGCTAACGGTTCTCGAACGGTTTGCCAGTCCATGCCATGCTTTACGCCATGCGCCAGACGCGTCACCAGCGCCGCGCTTTTTACCAGCCCCTGAGCGTCGATAACTGCGTCATAGTTCTCTGCTTGTAGCGCTTCACGAAACGCTTTGCGTTCAGCTTTTATGGGGGCCGAGAACCAGGCTTTACGCCAGCGACGTATTGCCACAGGAATAACTCGCTCAACGGCGGCGTGCCAGGAAGGAATCTGTGCGAACCCTTCTTCCACCACCCAGTCAAACTTAATCCCTGGGATTGCCTGCTGGGCATCAGTGAGTGCGGGCAGCGTATGGAGAACATCGCCCATCGACGATGTTTTAACGATCAAAACCCGCATCCGTCAGGCTTCCTCTTGTAACAATAGCGCGTTGAGTTCTTCCAGTACGCGCTGGGGAGTAATGTCGATCAAGCTCTGGTGATAACCCTCCGCAGCGTCACCTTTACGCACTTTGTGATAGCCGGTAATCAGGCGGATCACGCGTGCTTTATGGGATAGCGGCGGTGTGAAGTCCGGGCTACTCGGACCATACAAGGCAACCAGCGGACGATTGAGCGCCGCCGCAACGTGCATCAGTCCAGAATCGTTAGTGACAATGGCTTTACAGGCTGCAATCAGGATAACCGCTTGATCAAGCTGTGTTTCCCCTGCCAGGTTCCGGCACCATGCCTGCTGCTCGGTATTTAAAGCGGCAAGAATCTCATTGCCCGCTTCATGATCTTTCGCCGAGCCAAACAGAACCACCTGATAACCTTCATCAATCAGCTGCTTTGCCAGCTCCGCATAGTGGTAGTGTGGCCAGCGTTTTGCCGGACCAAACTCCGCACCCGGGCAAAAGCCAATCATCGGACGTTCTGATGAAAGCGAAAATTGATTACAGGTATATGATTTTTCACCTTCGCTCACCTGCAACTGCGGCCATAACAATGGCTGCGGCAGATCTTGTGCTGTACGCATAATGCCTTTGTCATAGGCCAGCGCGACATAGCGTTCCACCATTAGCGGCCAGGCTTCTTTATTGAGCACGCGTACATCGTTGAGTAAACCGTAGCGCATCTCGCCGCGCCAGCCGGTGCGATGAGGAATACCCGCGAAGAAAGGCACTAATGCGGATTTGAAGGAGTTGGGTAAGACGTAGGCGCGGTCGTAGCGCTTTTCACGCAGACTATGACCCAGTTTGCGGCGTTCGCCGATTTCCAGCGCTCCGTGACCGAGAGGCATAGGAATAGCTTCGTTAACTTCCGGCATCCGCGATAATAATGGACGGCACCATGCCGGTGCCATCACGTCGATTATCGCCTGGGGATAGCGCGCCTGGAGCGTGCGATAGAGACTTTGCGACATCATCATGTCGCCAACCCAAGACGGGCCGATCACCAGTATTTTCATGCAGAGCTCTTATGCGTCGCGATTCAGCCAGGCCATGTATTCCGTTACACCTTCAGCAACGGTTTTGAACGGTTTGTCGTAACCCGCCGCGCGCAGATTCGTCAGATCTGCCTGAGTGAACGCCTGATAGCGGCCTTTCAGTTTATCCGGGAACGGAATGTATTCGATCTGGCCTTTCTTGTGATAAGCAAGCGTTGCATCGGCTACAGCCTGGAAGGATTCCGCACGACCGGTGCCGAGGTTGAAGATGCCGGAAACGCCATTTTCCAGGAACCACAGGTTTACATCTGCCACGTCGCCCACATAGACGAAGTCACGTTTGAAGTTCTCGCTACCTTCGAACAGCTTCGGTGATTCACCGTTATTAAGCTGGGTGTTGAGATGGAAAGCGACGCTCGCCATGCTGCCTTTATGGCCTTCACGCGGTCCATAAACGTTGAAATAGCGGAAGCCAACAATCTGCGAGTTCGCTTCTGGCAGGATTTGACGAACATATTCATCAAACAGGAATTTTGAGTAACCGTAGACGTTCAACGGTTTTTCGTACTCGCGGGATTCAATAAAGTCGGAGGTGCGTCCGCCGTAAGTGGCTGCGGAAGAAGCGTACAGGAACGGGATTTCGCGCTCCAGACAGTAGTGCAGCAGCTCTTTGGAGTATTGATAGTTGTTATCCATCATATACTTGCCATCCCACTCGGTGGTGGAAGAGCACGCGCCTTCGTGGAAAATCGCTTCGACATCGCCGAACTCTTCGCCAGCCATAATCTGGATCAGGAAGTCTTCCTTATCCATATAGTCCGCGATATCCAGATCCACCAGGTTCACAAACTTGGTGCCGTCTTTCAGGTTGTCCACCACCAGAATATCGGTGATGCCTTTATCATTCAGGGCCTTAACGATGTTGCTGCCGATAAAGCCCGCGCCGCCGGTAACGATGATCATAACTGTAACCTTCGAATTATGGAGTCAGAGACAATCTCAGACACGAATGCTTCTATCATATCACTACACGGCGTTGGCTTCAGCCATTCGCCAAAAGTGAGATTGATGGACGTTATTTATCCTGAATTTTGCAGAAGTGTTAACGCGTCATCTCGTCGCGACCTATAAGTTTGGGTAATATGTGCTGGAATTTGCCCTGTCTGGAGAATCGCAATGCGTGGAGAATTTTATCAGCAGTTAACCAACGATCTGGAAACCGCACGGGCGGAAGGGTTGTTTAAAGAAGAGCGCATTATTACGTCTGCGCAGCAAGCAGATATCACTGTGGCTGATGGAAGCCACGTCATTAACTTTTGTGCCAATAACTATCTCGGACTGGCGAATCATCCGGATCTGATTGCGGCGGCAAAGGCGGGAATGGATTCTCACGGTTTCGGCATGGCTTCGGTGCGTTTTATTTGCGGCACTCAGGACAGCCATAAAGAGCTTGAACAAAAACTGGCGGCCTTCCTGGGGATGGAAGATGCGATTCTCTACTCTTCCTGCTTTGATGCTAACGGTGGCCTGTTCGAAACGCTGTTGGGCGCGGAAGACGCCATAATCTCCGATGCACTGAACCACGCGTCTATTATTGATGGTGTGCGTCTGTGCAAAGCTAAACGCTATCGTTATGCCAACAACGATATGCAGGAGCTGGAAGCACGTCTGAAAGAAGCGCGTGAAGCCGGTGCGCGTCATGTGCTGATTGCCACCGATGGTGTGTTCTCGATGGACGGCGTGATTGCCAACCTGAAAGGCGTTTGCGATCTCGCAGATAAATATGATGCCCTGGTGATGGTAGATGACTCCCACGCGGTAGGTTTTGTCGGTGAAAACGGTCGTGGTTCCCATGAATACTGCGATGTGATGGGCCGGGTCGATATTATCACCGGCACGCTCGGTAAAGCGCTGGGCGGGGCTTCTGGTGGTTATACCGCGGCGCGCAAAGAAGTGGTTGAGTGGCTGCGCCAGCGTTCTCGTCCGTACCTGTTCTCCAACTCGCTGGCACCGGCCATTGTTGCCGCTTCCATCAAAGTGCTGGAGATGGTTGAAGCGGGTAGCGAGCTGCGTGACCGTCTGTGGGCGAACGCGCGTCAGTTCCGTGAGCAAATGTCGGCGGCGGGCTTTACCCTGGCGGGAGCCGATCACGCCATTATTCCGGTCATGCTTGGCGATGCAGTAGTGGCGCAGAAATTTGCCCGTGAGCTGCAAAAAGAGGGCATTTACGTCACCGGTTTCTTCTATCCGGTCGTTCCGAAAGGTCAGGCGCGTATTCGTACCCAGATGTCTGCGGCGCATACCCCTGAGCAAATTACGCGTGCAGTAGAAGCATTCACGCGTATTGGTAAACAACTGGGCGTTATCGCCTGAGGATGTGAGATGAAAGCGTTATCCAAACTGAAAGCGGAAGAGGGCATCTGGATGACCGACGTTCCTGTACCGGAACTCGGGCATAACGATCTGCTGATTAAAATCCGTAAAACAGCCATCTGCGGGACTGACGTTCACATCTATAACTGGGATGAGTGGTCGCAAAAAACCATCCCGGTGCCGATGGTCGTGGGCCATGAATATGTCGGTGAAGTGGTAGGTATTGGTCAGGAAGTGAAAGGCTTCAAGATTGGCGATCGCGTTTCTGGCGAAGGCCATATCACCTGCGGTCACTGTCGCAACTGTCGTGGCGGTCGTACCCATCTGTGCCGCAACACGATCGGCGTCGGCGTTAACCGTCCGGGCTGCTTCGCCGAGTATCTGGTGATTCCGGCGTTCAACGCTTTCAAAATCCCCGACAATATCTCCGATGATCTGGCTTCCATTTTTGATCCCTTCGGTAACGCCGTGCATACCGCGCTGTCGTTCGATCTGGTGGGTGAAGATGTGCTGGTCTCTGGTGCAGGCCCGATTGGTATTATGGCGGCGGCGGTGGCGAAACACGTTGGTGCACGTAACGTGGTGATTACTGATGTTAACGAATACCGCCTTGAGTTGGCGCGTAAAATGGGTATCACCCGTGCGGTTAACGTCGCTAAAGAGAACCTCAATGATGTGATGGCAGAACTGGGCATGACCGAAGGCTTTGATGTCGGTCTGGAAATGTCCGGTGCGCCGCCAGCGTTTCGTACCATGCTCGACACCATGAACCACGGCGGTCGTATTGCGATGCTGGGTATTCCACCGTCTGATATGTCTATCGACTGGACCAAAGTGATCTTTAAAGGCTTGTTCATTAAAGGTATTTACGGTCGTGAGATGTTTGAAACCTGGTACAAGATGGCGGCGCTGATTCAGTCTGGCCTCGATCTTTCGCCGATCATTACCCATCGTTTCTCTATCGATGATTTCCAGAAGGGCTTTGACGCCATGCGTTCGGGCCAGTCCGGGAAAGTTATCCTGAGCTGGGATTAACACAAACAAGGGCTGGTATTCCAGCCCTTTTTCCTGAGGATAATCTGTTAAATATGTAAAATGCTGTCAGTAAAATAAAGAATGGGTAATTGCGCTGATCTCTTATATAGCTGTTCTCATTATCTCTCTACCCTGAAGTGACTCTCTCACCTGTAAAAATAATATCTCACAGGCTTAATAGTTTCTTAATACAAAGCCTGTAAAACGTCAGGATAACTTCAGAGGTAGTCGGTAATTTATGATGAACAGCACCAATAAACTTAGTGTTATTATCCCGTTATATAATGCGGGCGATGATTTCCGCACTTGTATGGAATCTTTAATTACGCAAACCTGGACTGCTCTAGAAATCATTATTATTAACGATGGTTCAACGGATAATTCTGTTGAAATAGCAAAGCATTACGCAGAAAACTATCCGCACGTTCGTTTGTTGCATCAGGCGAATGCTGGCGCATCGGTGGCGCGTAATCGTGGGATCGAGGTGGCGACGGGCAAATATGTCGCTTTTGTCGATGCTGACGATGAGGTCTATCCCACCATATACGAAACGCTGATGACCATGGCGTTAGAGGACGACCTCGACGTGGCGCAGTGCAACGCTGACTGGTGTTTTCGTGAAACGGGAGAAACCTGGCAATCCATCCCCACCGATCGCCTTCGCTCAACCGGCGTATTAACCGGCCCGGATTGGTTGCGGATGGGGCTTTCTTCCCGCCGTTGGACTCACGTTGTCTGGATGGGGGTTTATCGCCGCGATGTTATTGTTAAAAATAACATTAAATTTATTGCCGGATTACATCATCAGGATATTGTCTGGACAACAGAATTTATGTTTAATGCGCTGCGTGCGCGATATACCGAGCAATCGTTATATAAATATTATCTGCATAATACGTCAGTGAGTCGGTTGAATAGACAAGGGAATAAAAACCTTAATTATCAACGTCACTATATTAAAATTACCCGCCTGCTAGAGAAATTAAATCGAAATTATGCCGACAAAATTACGATTTATCCGGAATTTCATCAGCAAATAACTTACGAAGCATTGCGTGTTTGCCATGCGGTGCGCAAAGAGCCGGATATTATTACCCGCCAACGGATGATTGCCGAGATATTTACTTCTGGTATGTATAAGCGCCTGATTACCAATGTGCGCAGCGTGAAGGTGGGTTATCAGGCGTTACTGTGGTCTTTCCGCTTATGGCAATGGCGCGACAAAACGCGGTCGCACCATCGCATTACGCGTAGCGCCTTTAATTTACGCTAGCGTTAAGCTTCGCCGCTTCAGGCTGTTTGCCCCAGCCTTGCCACTGATGCTGGAAGTAAACGATCAGCGTGCTCTGGCTGATGCTTTCGCTTAATACTTCAAAGAAGCGATTAGCATAAACAGGTTCTATCGGTTTCTTCGGTTTGCACAGCTTCACGCCACGGAACGGATTACGCGGTGTGTCAGGCACAGTGTTTTTCGGCGGTGTAGACGTATCAACCTGCGGTTCATTCAGCAAGCTGCTGGCTTTCACCAGCGTAATGTCTGGCGGCAGGTTATAAACCATCTGTTGTAGCACGCGTACCGTTGAAGGGTGAGGATGCCCAATGGCAATGGTTGAACCGTTGCGACGCGCCAGATCAATTGCGCGATTGAACTGCACACGGATGTCCGCTTCATTTTGCGAATCGTCGAGGAACACTTTCCGTTTGATCACCTTCACGCCAGTGCCTTGCGCTGCGCGCATCGCCTGGGTATTACCGATGGTTACGCTGTCGAGGAAGTAAAGATTGTAACGCTCCAGCGCCTGCATCACTTTCTGCATACCAAACAGGTTAGAGGTCATCTTGCTGCCCATGTGGTTGTTGATCCCCACGGCATAGGGCACGTTATTGACCGCACTACGAATAATGCGCTCAATTTCGTCGCTGCTCATCTCCGGGCGTAGCGTATTTTTCTCCAGCGGCTGTTTACTCAGTGGTGCCATCGGTAGATGAATCAACACTTCGTGACCGCTGTTATGCGCTTTGGTCGCCATCTCTCTGGCGTGCGGTGAATCGGGTAATACAGCGACGGAGATAGCGGAAGGCATCGCCAGCACCTGGTTTTCGTTGTGCGGGCGATACCCAAAATCATCAATGACGATGGCAAGTTTGCCAGCAATTACGGGGGAGGAGAGCGCCAACAGAGCGGCAAATGCAAGAACGTTACGACGAAATGGAAACAAAACTTATCTTCCCAACCACGGCTGTGGATTGACGGCCTGACCCTGGCGACGAATTTCGAAATAGAGTGAAGGCCGACCCTGACCGCCACTGCTGCCCACCAGTGCAATCGGCTGGCCCGCGCGAACCTGCGAACCAACGCTCACCAGTGCGCTCTGATTATAGCCGTAAAGACTCATGTCGCCTTTACCATGCTCAACCACCACCACCAGACCGTAGCCTTGCAGCCAGTCAGCCAGAATCACCCGACCGTCGGCAATTGCTTTAACTTCAGTACCTTCAGAGGCACCGATAACCATTCCTTTCCAGCGTAATTCGCCCTGTAGCTGCTCGCCATAGCGATGCAGCGTCGGCCCGCGAACTGGCCAGAATGCCTGACCACGCGGCGCACCCAGGCCACCAGTTCGGGACATCAGCGATTTTTCGCTTTCGGTCGGTTTGTAGGTGGTGCCTTTGCGCGTCGCTTCTTTCTGGCGGTCGCGAACCGCCTGGGCCTCACGCGCTTCTCGTTCAGCACGCGCTTTCGCCGCGGCTTCCGCACGGGCAATGCTGTTACGCAGACGGGATTCGTTGGCGCGCAGCTCGCTCAACTGTTGCTGACCTTGCTGGATGGAAGACTCCAGCCCTGCCAGCGTCTTTTTACGCTCGTTCAGCGCCTGGGTCAGCTTCGCCTGTTGGGCGCGCTGCTCATACAACAGCGTTTGTTGCTCGCTCTGTTTCTCTTCCAGCTCGGCGCGTTGCATAGCGACTTCTTCACGCGTTTGTTTCAACTGAGCAATGGTTTCTTGTCGCGCCTGGTTGAGATAGCCGAAATAAGCCTGTAAACGCTGTCCACGCTGGCTTTCTTCACCGCTGAGAATCAGCTGAATACCGGTATGCTCGCCCTGACGGAATGCGGCATCCAGTTGTGCGGCGAGGCTGCGCTCCTGGGCGGCTTTTTGCTGCTCCAGTTTGGCAATCGACGCGTTCATCTCATCAATCTGTTTATTCAGTTGATTGAGCGTGTTTTGCGTTTCGCGCAGCTTACGGGTGGCTTCCGAGATCGCTTCTTCCTGCTTTTTCAACTGAGCAAGCAGGCTGGAGCGTTGTTGTTGCTTTTGGCGTACCGCGCGCTCTTTCGCGGCGATATCTGCCTGAATAGATTTGAGTTGGTCACGCTCATCCGCGTGGGCGGAAAAGGCGCACAACAATACGCCAGCGCTAAGAACGCTGGCGTAGATGATGGGCCTGATTGCAAACCTGCGCGGTTTCACGGCCCGTGTCATGGTATTAATCGCCTTTCCCCTCATGGGGAGGGATTATTCCACGATGAACAGCGGCTTACCAGTCATCTCTTGCGGGATTTCCATACCCATCAGCGACAACATGGTCGGCGCGATGTCAGAAAGTTTGCCGCCTTCAACCGCTTTCACGTTCTTATCACCAACGTAAATCAGCGGAACTGGCAGGTTGGTGTGTGCCGTGTGTGCCTGACCCGTTGCCGGATCGCGCATCTGTTCAGCGTTACCGTGGTCAGCGGTGATCAGCAGTTGTCCACCCACGGACTCAACCGCTTTCGCGACTTCTTCCACGCAGTGATCCAGCGCTTCAACCGCTTTAACCGCCGCTTCCATCACCCCGGTGTGACCTACCATGTCGCCGTTCGGATAGTTACAGATAATGGTGTCGTATTTGCCGCTCTTGATTGCCGCAACCAGTTTTTCGGTCAGCTCTGCGGAGCTCATTTCCGGTTGCAGATCGTAGGTAGCCACTTTCGGAGAGTTGATCAGAATGCGATCTTCGCCTTTGAACGACTCTTCTACGCCACCGTTGAAGAAGAAAGTAACGTGGGCATATTTTTCGGTTTCGGAAATACGCAACTGAGTTTTGTCGTTTTTCGCCATCCACTCGCCGAAGGTGTTAACCAGGGACGCTGGTGGGTAAGCAACCGCAGTTTTGATGTCAGCGGCGTATTCGGTCAGCATCACGAAATCGACGTTAACCACTTTCTTGCGCGCGAAGCCATCGAAATCAGCGTTCACGAATGCACGAGTGATTTCACGCGCGCGGTCAGCACGGAAGTTCATGAAAATCAGCGCATCGCCGTCTTCCATTGCCGCGTCTGGCTGACCTTCTGCACGGATAACGGTCGCTTTCACGAATTCGTCGTTTTCGTCGCGAGCATAAGCAGCCTGCAAACCGGCAACGGCGGTATCGGCCTGGAACTCACCCTGCGCCAGAGTCAGCAGGTCATAAGCTTTTTCAACGCGATCCCAACGGTTATCGCGGTCCATGGCGTAGTAACGACCAATGATGGACGCTACGCGGCCTTTACCCAGCGCGGCAAATTTCTCTTCGAATTTTTTCAGCGAGGATTCAGCACTGCGCGGCGGAGTGTCGCGACCGTCAAGGAATGCGTGCAGGTAGATTTTTTCTGCGCCGCGTTCAGCGGCCAGTTCTACCATCGCCATGATGTGATCTTCGTGGCTGTGTACGCCGCCTGCGGACAGCAGACCCATAATGTGAACTGCTTTGCCTGCGTTTTTCGCTTTATCTACCGCGCCAGTCAGTACCGGGTTAGCGAAGAAAGCGCGATCTTTGATTTCAACGTCCAGACGAGTCAGGTCCTGATACACGATGCGGCCGGCACCCAGGTTAACGTGGCCTACTTCGGAGTTACCCATCTGACGGTCAGGCAGACCGACTTCCAGACCGGAAGCGTCGATCAGGGTATGCGGACGATTGGCCCACAGTGCATCCATTACCGGGGTTTTAGCACTAAAAATGGCGTTATCCTGCTGTTCTTCACGATAGCCATAGCCATCCAGAATCACCAGTACCATAGGTTTTTTAGAAACCGACATTGCGACAACCTCATACTCAAGAGTCAAAATTTGCGTAATTTTACTACAGCTGAATCGATAAAATAGCCTCTGAAGATCAAAATATACGACCGCTCGCAGCAAGCCGATGCCAGATTTGCGCTTTTTTTTCGTCGCGCCCCGCAAAATTGCATTCCAGTTAACGCGCTGGCTGTATTTGCCGCACCGCGCAGGTATACTCCTTTCCTGGTTTTTTTAATCACTACGTCGGGAGTTGTTACCCCCCATGCAAGAAATTATGCAATTTGTTGGCCGTCATCCCATACTGAGTATCGCCTGGATCGCGTTACTGGTGGCGGTTCTTGTGACTACGTTTAAGAGCCTGACCTCGAAAGTGAAGGTGATTACTCGTGGTGAAGCTACGCGTCTGATCAACAAAGAAGATGCTGTGGTTGTGGATTTACGTCAGCGTGATGACTTCCGTAAAGGCCATATCGCAGGTTCTATCAACCTGTTGCCAAGCGAAATCAAAGCCAACAATGTTGGTGAGCTTGAGAAGCACAAAGACAAACCGGTTATCGTGGTAGACGGTTCTGGCATGCAGTGCCAGGAGCCTGCAAACGCGCTGACGAAAGCTGGTTTTGCGCAAGTATTCGTGCTGAAAGAGGGCGTTGCTGGCTGGGCTGGCGAAAACTTACCTCTGGTGCGCGGCAAATAATTTACCTGTCGTCTTTCATGATGCAGGCCGTTAGCTGCAATTAGGCCCCCAGCGACTTATTGTTATAAGCTTCTGGGGACACTCCATTTTGCAGCCGCCCTGTAACAAGAAATTTTCAGGGTAAAAAAACAGGAGCTAAGTTATGGCCAATGTTGAAATCTATACCAAAGAAACCTGCCCGTATTGCCATCGTGCGAAAGCACTGCTGAGCAGCAAGGGCGTGAGTTTTCAGGAGTTGCCGATCGATGGCAACGCCGCTAAGCGTGAAGAGATGATCAAACGCAGTGGTCGCACCACGGTTCCCCAGATTTTTATTGACGCACAGCACATTGGCGGCTGTGATGACTTGTATGCATTGGATGCACGTGGTGGACTGGATCCCCTGCTGAAATAACGTGTGAACGTTGGCATTACATTGCGCAGTATTTAAGGACAACACTTAAGGGTTTTCTACACATGTCAGAACAAAACAACACCGAAATGACTTTCCAGATCCAACGTATTTATACCAAGGATATTTCTTTCGAAGCGCCGAACGCGCCGCACGTTTTCCAGAAAGATTGGCAGCCAGAAGTTAAACTTGATCTGGATACGGCATCTTCTCAACTGGCAGATGACGTTTACGAAGTGGTACTGCGTGTTACCGTAACGGCCTCCCTGGGCGAAGAAACCGCGTTCCTGTGTGAAGTTCAGCAGGGCGGTATTTTCTCCATCGCGGGTATCGAAGGCACCCAGATGGCACATTGCCTGGGTGCATACTGCCCGAACATTCTGTTCCCGTATGCTCGTGAGTGCATCACCAGCATGGTATCCCGCGGTACATTCCCGCAACTGAACCTTGCGCCGGTTAACTTCGATGCGCTGTTCATGAACTATTTGCAGCAGCAGGCTGGCGAAGGTACTGAAGAACATCAGGATGCCTGATGAACCAACGTAATGCTTCAATGACTGTGATCGGTGCCGGCTCGTACGGCACCGCTCTTGCCATCACCCTGGCAAGAAATGGCCACGAGGTTGTCCTCTGGGGCCATGACCCTGAACATATCGCAACGCTTGAACGCGACCGCTGTAACGCCGCGTTTCTCCCCGATGTGCCTTTTCCCGATACGCTCCATCTTGAAAGCGATCTCGCCACTGCGCTGGCAGCCAGCCGTAATATTCTCGTCGTCGTACCCAGCCATGTCTTTGGTGAAGTGCTGCGTCAGATTAAACCGCTGATGCGTCCTGATGCGCGTCTGGTGTGGGCGACCAAAGGGCTGGAAGCGGAAACCGGGCGTCTGTTGCAGGACGTGGCGCGTGAGGCGTTAGGCGATCAAATTCCGCTGGCGGTTATCTCTGGCCCAACGTTTGCGAAAGAACTGGCGGCAGGTCTACCAACGGCTATTTCGCTGGCCTCTACCGACCAGACCTTTGCCGATGATCTCCAGCAGTTGCTGCACTGCGGCAAAAGTTTCCGCGTTTACAGCAACCCGGATTTCATTGGCGTGCAGCTTGGCGGCGCGGTGAAAAACGTCATTGCCATTGGCGCGGGGATGTCCGACGGTATCGGTTTTGGTGCGAATGCGCGTACGGCGCTGATCACTCGTGGGCTGGCTGAAATGTCGCGTCTTGGCGCGGCGCTGGGGGCCGATCCTGCCACCTTTATGGGCATGGCGGGGCTGGGCGATTTGGTGCTTACCTGTACCGACAACCAGTCGCGTAACCGCCGTTTTGGCATGATGCTCGGTCAGGGCATGGATGTACAAAGCGCGCAGGAGAAGATTGGTCAGGTGGTGGAAGGCTACCGCAATACGAAAGAAGTCCGCGAACTGGCGCATCGCTTCGGCGTTGAAATGCCAATAACCGAGGAAATTTATCAAGTATTATATTGCGGAAAAAACGCGCGCGAGGCAGCATTGACGTTATTAGGTCGTGCACGCAAGGACGAGCGCAGTAGCCACTAAAACCAGGGAACCTTTGTTACCGCTATGACCCGGCCCGCGCAGAACGGGCCGGTCATTATCTCATCGTGTGGAGTAAGCAATGTCGTGTGAAGAACTGGAAATTGTCTGGAACAATATTAAAGCCGAAGCCAGAACGCTGGCGGATTGTGAGCCAATGCTGGCCAGTTTTTACCACGCGACGCTACTCAAGCACGAAAACCTGGGCAGTGCACTGAGCTACATGCTGGCGAACAAGCTGTCATCGCCAATTATGCCTGCCATTGCTATCCGCGAAGTGGTGGAAGAGGCCTACGCCGCCGACCCGGAAATGATCGCTTCTGCGGCCTGTGATATTCAGGCTGTGCGTACCCGCGATCCGGCGGTGGATAAATACTCAACCCCGTTGTTATACCTGAAAGGTTTTCATGCCTTGCAGGCCTATCGTATCGGTCACTGGCTGTGGAATCAGGGCCGCCGCGCACTGGCAATATTTCTGCAAAACCAGGTTTCTGTAACGTTCCAGGTTGATATTCACCCGGCAGCAAAAATTGGCCGCGGTATCATGCTTGACCACGCCACGGGCATCGTTGTGGGTGAAACGGCGGTGATTGAAAACGACGTATCGATTCTGCAATCTGTGACGCTTGGCGGTACGGGTAAATCTGGTGGCGACCGTCATCCGAAAATTCGTGAAGGTGTGATGATTGGCGCGGGCGCGAAAATTCTCGGCAATATTGAAGTTGGGCGCGGCGCGAAGATTGGCGCAGGTTCCGTGGTGCTGCAACCGGTGCCGCCGCATACCACCGCCGCTGGCGTTCCGGCACGCATTGTCGGCAAGCCGGATAGCGATAAACCGTCAATGGATATGGATCAGCATTTCAACGGTATTAACCATACGTTTGAATATGGGGATGGGATCTGACGTCCTGTGATTGTGCCGGATGCGATGTAATCATCTATCCGGCATACAGTAACTAATCTCTCAACACCGCTCCCGGATATCCCAGCTGCCGCCAGGCTTCATACACCACGACCGACACCGCATTGGACAGGTTCATGCTGCGGCTGTCCGGCACCATTGGAATGCGAATTTTTTGTTCAGCGGGCAGGGCATCAAGAATGCTTGCTGGCAGGCCGCGTGTTTCCGGGCCGAACATCAGATAATCGCCATCCTGATAGCTTACGGCGCTGTGAGCAGGCGTACCTTTCGTGGTGAGGGCAAACAGGCGCTGGGGATTTTCTGCTTCGAGGAACGCGCGATAGTCATGATGACGCGTAACGGCGGTAAACTCGTGATAGTCCAGCCCCGCGCGGCGCAGGCGCTTATCGTCCCAGGCAAATCCCATTGGTTCGATGATATGCAGACGAAAGCCGGTATTAGCGCAAAGACGGATGATGTTGCCAGTATTTGGCGGAATTTCTGGTTCGTAAAGTACGATGTTTAGCATACTGCCCCCTTAGTGCGGGGGCAGGATAGCAGATATTCGTCTAACCCTTAAGCTGCATTCCCTTTCGCTATCGGAGCCAGTGCCGCAGGCAACTCTTTACCCAGCCCTTGCACCAGCGAATCTTGCGTAATTTCGCTAATCGACTTCGCGCCAGTCAGCGTCATTGCCACTTTCATCTCTTTTTCGATCAGATTCAGCAGGTTAGCTACACCCGCCTGGCCCGCTGTTGCCAGCGCATACAGGAAAGCACGACCCAGCAGTACGGTGTCGGCACCGAGCGCAATCATACGCACGACATCAAGCCCGTTACGAATCCCGCTATCTGCCAGAATGGCAATATCACCTTTCACCGCATCCGCAATAGCGGGCAATGCACGAGCGGAAGAGAGTACACCGTCCAGCTGGCGGCCACCGTGGTTAGAAACCACAATCCCATCAGCACCAAAACGTACTGCATCGCGCGCATCTTCCGGATCGAGGATCCCTTTGATCACCATCGGGCCATCCCAGAAATCGCGGATCCACTCAAGGTCTTTCCATGAGATGGATGGATCGAAGTTATTCCCCAACCAGCCGATGTAATCTTCCAGTCCGGTCGGTTTGCCGAGGTAAGCCGAGATATTACCTAAATCATGTGGACGACCGTTCAGGCCCACATCCCACGCCCATTGCGGATGCGTCACCGCCTGCAAGTAACGGCGCATTGCCGCATTTGGGCCGCTCATACCCGAGTGTGCATCACGGTAACGCGCGCCCGGTGTCGGCATATCCACGGTGAAAACCAGCGTCGAGCAGCCTGCCGCTTTTGCTCGCTCCAGCGCGTTACGCATAAAGCCGCGATCGCGCAGCACATAAAGCTGGAACCACATCGGACGTTTAATGGCTGGAGCGACTTCTTCAATCGGGCAAACGGAAACCGTCGAGAGAGTAAACGGAATGCCATGCGCATCCGCCGCTTTGGCAGCCTGAACTTCGCCACGACGCGCATACATGCCACACAAACCCACCGGAGCCAGCGCCACCGGCATCGACAATTTCTCATTAAACAGCGTCGTTTCCAGGCTTAAGTCAGACATGTTTTTCAGAATACGCTGGCGCAGCGCCACTTCTGACAAATCTTCCACGTTGCGGCGCAGCGTGTATTCAGAATATGCACCCCCATCCATATAGTGGAACAGGAACGGCGGCAGAATGCGTTGTGCTGCGGCGCGATAATCGCTGGCTGCGGAAATAATCATGCGTTTTTCTCCCTCGAATGCTCATTATGGTCACCAGGCAGGCGGGTAATGCGTGCATGGCGAGCTTGATCTTCATCGAATCGTTTCATGGTGGTGTGAACAAAGCTAAGGTGCGCCATCATTGCTTTACGCGCCCCGTCAGCATCACCGGCAAAAATGGCGTCAATGACTGCCTGATGTTGTTCGGTCAGCTGTGAAAAAACCGGGGGTACCAGATACATTCGCTGGCGGCTATGCTTCACAGAGGATTGCAGGACATCGAAGAAACCGCGCATGGTTTGCAGCAGCACGATGTTATGTGAGGCTTCGGCAATCGCCAGATGAAAACGAACGTCCGCTTGTGAGGCGAGATCCGGGTCTTCACTTAGCGTTGCTTCAAAGCAAAGCTGAATTTTCTCTTTTTCGCCTGGTGTGGCGCGCATTGCCGCATGCCACGCGGTGCTGGCTTCAATGGCGTAGCGGGCTTCCAGAATATCGAAACTGTAATCCGGATCATCGGCCATCAGCGTTTTCAGCGGCTGGACGATGTTTTGCTCCGACCATGTGTCATGACGCCAGCGAATAAACGTCCCGCCGCCGCGTCGACTAAGCAGCACGCCTTCGCTCACCAGTTTTGCCAGCGCCTCGCGCAGTGAATTACGTGATACGCCGAGTTGCATCGCCAGTTGACGTTCAGCGGGCAACTTCATGCCCGCCTCCAGGTTTTTTTCATCAATCAGCGCCCGCACACGATCGGCAACCTCGTCTGACAGGCGTCTGGGTAAAACAATCATTAAGGAATCATCCACGTTAAAACATAAGCCTGAAGCGTGGTGATCACGCCCACCATACAGGTGAAGATCAGGCTGTGTTTGACGGTAAAGCGGAACAGATCTGACTCTTTGCCTACCAGGCCTACCGCCGCACAGGCGATAGCGATAGATTGCGGAGAGATCATCTTACCGGTGACACCACCGGTGGTGTTGGCGGCAACCAACAACAGGTCAGAAACGCCAATTTGTTGTGCTGCAGTGGCTTGCAGGGCGGCGAACAGGGCGTTAGATGAGGTATCCGATCCGGTCAGGAAGACACCAAGCCAGCCGAGGAACGGCGAGAAGAAGGTGAATGCATGGCCGGTGTGCGCCAGTGCCAGCGCCAGCGTTGATGATAGTCCGGAATAGTTCGAGATAAAGGCGAACGCCAGCACCATACCGATGGAGTAGATAGGCAGAGCCAGTTCTTTCAGCGTGCTGCCGAAGGTGCTGATAGCGTCAGATGGTTTCATCTTCAGCCAGACAATCGAGAGCAGGGCAGCAAAAAGAATGGCGGTACCGGTGGCAGAGAACCAGTCGAACTTAAACACGGCGGCATACGCTGTCGCTTCGCTGACCACTGGCGGCATACGGGCAACCAGTTTATCGAGGTACGGCACCGGAATATTGATCACCCATTCATACAGCGCACCACCCGAAGCGAACAGGGCTTTAAACGGTGGAATACTCCACAGCGTTACGGTGGCGGTCAGGAACAGGAACGGTGTCCAGGCGCGAAGCACCTGACCTGCGGTGTAACCGGTGTGAGCCAGCGTCATATCAACCTGTGACGCCCCCAAGTCACCGAAGCGGAATACGCGCACTGGTTGCCAGCGTTTGAGGAACAGCGTCAGGCAGAGCAGTGATACCAGCGAAGAGATAATGTCTGGCAGTTCCGGCCCAATGAAGTTAGAGCTGAGGTATTGAGCAATGGCAAACGAACCACCTGCAACCACGACCGCAGGCCACGTCTCTTTGATACCGCGCCAACCGTCCATAATCGCCATGATCCAGAACAGCACGATAATGGTCATAAACGGCAGCTGACGCCCCACCATCTGACCAATCTCAAAGCTGTCGATGCCTGTTACCTGCCCGGCGACCAGAATCGGAATACCCATCGCGCCAAATGCCACTGGCGCGGTGTTAACAATCAGGCACAGTCCGGCGGCGTACAGTGGTTTAAAGCCCAGACCGACCAGCAATGCGGCGGTAATTGCTACCGGTGCGCCAAAGCCTGCGGCTCCTTCAAGGAAAGCGCCGAAACAGAAACCGACGATCAGCATTTGCAGGCGCTGGTCAGGGGTTATCGAAAGAATAGACGAGCGGATGATGTCAAACTGCCCGGTTTTCACCGAGATCTTATAGACGAACACCGCTGCAATAATGATCCACGCGATGGGCCACAAACCGTAGAAGAAGCCATAAATCACCGAGGCCAGCGCGTTAGCGACCGGCATTTTATAGAACAGCAAAGCCACGGCAAGGGCGATTGCCACCGTCCATGAGGCGGCGACATAACCTTTGAGTTTGAGCTTAATCAGCGCAAAGAAGAAAAACAGGATGGGAAGCGATGCTATCAGGCTGGAAAGCCAGATATTCCCGGCGGGATCGTAGTTTTGTTGCCAGAGATTCATTGCAGGTCTCCTGGAGTCCACGCACATCGTGTAATGAGTCTGATGCTCATCTCCTTGTCACACGTTGTGTAAAAGTGGCACTGCCAATTGTGTTGTGTAGGGATAATGACAATGAATGGTTAACTAAATGTTATGCATTGGCAACATTGATGTGAGTTTTAATTGGGGAATTGTGAACCAGAGGTCAGATAAGCGAAGAATTGGTAGGGCCAATTCTTGGTGGAGGGAGATGTCTGGTAAAGAAAAGGGCAATCCTCATCAGAGAATTGCCCTTAGTCACACTAAGTTAATGGATGATTACCACTGAATACCGGCACCGAGCGCGGCGGAGTATTCACCCTGGCTATTGGTACTACCTTGTAATTTGTAGACCCAACGACCATTGGCGCTCACCATCGACACACCTAAAGCAACAGCCGATTCACCATTGTAAGTACCGCCACCAATAGAGGCCATGCTGGCACCTGGAGTGTAAGCCTGCGGCAGACCGGTCATTGCCATTGCAGAAGCGATACCACCGCTCAACTTGCTTTCGGTTTTGGACAGTTTGTTATCCATCTCAACCATCCGCTGATCGGTGTATTGCTTCGTTTCCTGCACGCTTTGCTTCAACTGCGCATAGTTCACTGCGTCGTTGTTGTTGACGCCAGCGGAGACGTTGCTGATGCGAGTCGTACCGCCATTACCACCACCGAGAGTGATGTTGCTGTAGTCTATAGAACCATCAGCTTTGGTGTCGTAACGAACGCCGCCTGCCTCAGAAGACTTCAGCTGCGAAACGTTAACCGCATCGGTGGCATTAACACCTGCAGCAACGTTGGTGATACGACGCTGGTTGGTAGAAGAACCCACAGAGATGGTGTTTTCTTCGTTGGCCACGGAACCGGTACCCAGCGCGACGCTGTTGTCAGCGGCAGCAATGGAACCAGAACCAATTGCAACACTGTCTTTACCCTGCGCGTTGGCATCTACGCCATCGGTGTTGGTCTTGAAGTATTTGGTGCTACCGGTGGTTACGATATCGCCAATGCCGTTTTCGATATTGGTAACGCGAGTATCCAGATTCGTCACCTGATTGTTCAGGTTAGTAATGCTCTGGGTATTCTGGGAAACCTGCGCGTCCGTTACTTTCAACTGACCCACGTTAACCGCATCGGTATCAGCCGAACCAGCCGCGACGTTGGTGATCTGACGTTGACCGTCTTCACTGCCGACAGAGAACTCACCCACAGAGTTCTGTGGTGCGTCCATGTTGTAGGCGGTGTAGCCAGTTTGAGCACCACGAGTCGTCTGTGAGCCATTACCCATAGCAATGCTGTTTGCATGGTTTGCACGCGCGTTGCTACCGATAGCAATGCCATTAAGTGCATTCGCGTCCACGTAGGCACCATAACCGATACCAATACCCGCATTACCATTAACGATAGTTTTCGCGCCCATTGCTAGCGAGTCTTCACCTACTGCCAGTGAATCTTCTTCCGTTGAGTTGGCGTGGAAGTATTTGGTCGGCGTGGTAGCGACTGCACCAATGGCATTTTGCAACTGGCGAACCGTAACGGCGTCATGGGCTTCGGAACCATCGGCTACGTTGATGATTTGACGATATTTACCGTCATCACCAATAGACAACGCACCAAGTAGTTCGCCATCCGTGGTGTCATAACCAATCACAACACCTTCTTCCGACACGCTGGTGTCACGAGAACCTTTAACTATTACACGGCTGGAAACGGAACTGCTACCCAGGGCAATACCGGTATCAACGGTGCTGCTGCTACCTTGACCAATGGCTACGCTGCTTTCGCCTGAGGCGACAGCGTTATAACCCACAGCCGTAGCGCCAATACCTGAAGCGCTGGCATCGTTGAACGCTAAGCCGTTGTCGTTGGTACGTACATAGTTAATGCCCGCACCGTTATCTTCGATGTAGGTTTCGCTGGTGTTACCGGCAAGCTGATTGATGATTTCGCTGTTCTGCTGGATCAGCATATTGGTGTTAAACAGCTGAGAACCGTTGATGGCGTCAGTGCTGCCTTCGCCAATGTTACCATCAGCAACGTTTGTGATGATGCTGGCCTTGCCATCATGGCTGGCGTTGTAGGCACCTGCGCCGTCATTGGCCGTTGCATCCCACAGCAGAGCGTTATCGTCGAGCGCATCTAGGGCGTCACCGACGTTGTTGTACTCGGCATTTGCAATGGTGTAACTCGGCGCAGTAATAGAACCATCAGCGTTGACTTCTGCGTCACCACCCAGCGCATCAGCGATGTACTTGTTGGTGGTATACAGTTGTGAGCCGTTAATAGCATCGCTGCTGGTGGAGGAAATTGCACCGTCTGCGACGTTAGTAATGACGCTGGCCGTTTTATCTACTCCGCGACCGGCGCTAAATGCACCATTACCATCATTGGCTGTGGCATCCCACAGCAGGGCGTCATCCAGCGTGGTATCGATCGCTTCCAGCGCGTCACCGACGTTGCTGTAACTGCCACCAGCGATGGCATAAGTCGGTGCGGTGATTGTGCCGTCAGCATTGACTTCTGCGTTACCACCCAGAGTATCGGCAATGTACTTGCTGGTGTCATAGAGCTGTGAGCCGTTAATAGCGTCGCTGCTGGTAGAGGAAATTGCACCGTCTGCAACATTAGTAATGATGCTGGCCGTGTTATCTGTCCCGCGACCGGCGCTAAACGCACCGTCACCGCCCTTGGCGGTCGCATCCCAGAGTAGGGCATCACCCAGTGATGTGCTAAATGACGTGTTAATGGCAGCCAGAGCATCACCGACGTTATTGTAGTCAGTACCACCAATAGTGTAGGTTGGCCCGGTTAATACACCCGCATCGCTGATATCAGCACCACCGCCAAGGTATGACGTAAATGAATCAGCTAAGCCATAAAGTTGTGAGCCATTAATGGCGTCAGTGCTGTCAGAGGATACAGTGCCTGCCAGTAAGTTGGTGATTTTGCTGGTGGCATCGGTACCGTGCGCGGCACTGAATGCCCCCGCAGTAGCGTTCCACAGCAGAGAGTCATCACCGAGACTGTCAACAGCGTCAGTCAGGTTGGTGATGTTGGTGGTGTTCGTGGCGATATTGGTGGTGTTGGCTGCCACGGCATCGTTAGTGGTTTTGAGCTGAGAGCCGTTAACCGCGTCAGTGCTGCCAGCCGTCAGGTCACCGTCTTTGACGTTAGTGATTTTGCTGGTGGCATCGGTACCGTGCGCGGCACTGAATGCCCCCGCAGTAGCGTTCCACAGCAGAGAGTCATCACCGAGACTGTCAACAGCGTCAGTCAGGTTGGTGATGTTGGTGGTGTTCGTGGCGATATTGGTGGTGTTGGCTGCCACGGCATCGTTAGTGGTTTTGAGCTGAGAGCCGTTAACCGCGTCAGTGCTGCCAGCCGTCAGGTCACCGTCTTTGACGTTAGTGATTTTGCTGGTGGCATCGGTGCCGTGCGCGGCGCTGAACGCGGTGCCATTCCACAGCAGGGCATCGTCTTTAAGGTCGCCAACGGAATCCGTCAGGGTATTGATACTGTTAGTGTTGGTGGTGATATTGGCAGTATTGGTCGCTACGTTATCGTTGGTGGTTTTCAGCTGAGAACCGTTAACCGCATCCTTACTGGTATCAGAAATAGCGCCGTCTTTAACGTTGGTGATGGTACTGGTAGTATCTGTACCATGTGCCGCACTATATGCCTTTTTAAGGGAGTCCCATTGTAACGTATTATTGTCCAGGCCCGTTAAGGCGTCGCCAACAGTGCCGAAAATACCACTTTTCAGCCTGTAATTTGGGGAAGTAACGACGCCTTGCGCATTGACGGTAGCCCCCCCACCAAGATTGTCCGCTACTGACTTACTGATAGCATAAAGCTGTGATCCATTGATGGCATCAGTACTGGTAGTGCTGATATCACCTGCTGCCATATTGACAATTTGTCGCTGAGCTGTTGTGTTACCCACAGAAACAGTATCCGCGTCAGTCGCTACAGAACCAGCACCCAGAGCAACTGAATTTTTCCCCTGAGCACTGGCTTGAGCACCAATTGCAGTGCCATTTTCTAAACCGGCATAACTGCCTTGTCCAAGAGCAATAGCATTTACACCACCTGTAATACTACCATTACCCAGCGCGATAGCATTTGCGCCGTCAGCTTTATTCCCTTGACCGATGGCAATTGCGCCAGCCGCTACTGCCTGACTTTGATTGCCCAGAGCAATCGTGTTGTCGACATCTGCAATACTGCCGGAGCCCAACGCGATACTATTAAGTCCATTTGCCTCCGCGTTAGTACCAACTGCCGTCGCATTTTCAGCAGCTTTGCTCTCTGCACCCATAGCAATCGCGTTTGCGGCGTTGGCGGCGGATAGTCTACCGAATGCGAGGCTGTCTACGCCAGCTGCAGCACTGTTGCGGCCTACTGCAATCGCGTTAGCTGCAGATGCGGCGCTACTTGCACCCAGCGCCATTGCATATTCTTTCGACGCATTAGCCGTGGCTCCGAGGGCGATACTCATAATTCCTAAGGCCTTGCTTTCACGTCCAAATGCGATGGCGTCATCAGCACCAGTCTCTGCGTGATCCCCTTGTGCAATAGAAAATTCACCTACTGAGTTCGCATAACGACCAAGTGCGATTGAAAATCCACCCGTTGACGTTGCCGATGCACCTATAGCGAGGCTTCGCTCACCTGCTGAGGTAGTGTTAATCCCTAACGCCACTGATGCTTCGCCAAGCGAATGGGTCTTAGCACCGAGGGCTGTTGACCACCTTCCGTCAGCAGTTGAGTGATAACCTACTGCGGTGCTGGAGCCACCCCCGGTGTCTGTAAAACTATTTGCTTTTGCATCTTCACCGATAGCAACCCAGCCTGTTCCTGTTCCCTGGCCATAATTGACGCCCTGACCGTTGTCCCTTCCTGCCTGAGCCTGTACCCCAAACGACGACAACATTCCCCCAGCAACCAGGGCAGAAATTAACAGCTTACTGCGCCCGGATTTCTTGCCACGGCTTTTTGCCGTTTCACTGGCAACGGTGTAACTGCCTGTTGCCGGATTCCAGATAACTTTAAAAATTTTGTTCATTATTGATGCTCTCTATTCCTTGATATAAGCGCAGAAGCTGCATTTATTTTTTGTTTTTTCGCTGCCGAGTTTCAGCAGGTTGAACAGTGTCGAACTGGAGATTGGCCATATTGATGGACAACTTCAGATACTTCAGGTTATTAGGCGAAACGCCTTTTAATGTCAGATTAATTTCTTGCCATTGACCAGGCATTAATTGCAGAGTGGAATTCATGGTGGTGTTGAAAAGTAATTGTTGCCACTTTGCCAGAGCTTTGGCATCGGTGGGTCTTTCATTGCCCCATGTCGCATGAAAGCCAATATTTGATACGGGAACGCTTAAAAGGTTAACCAGCGAAATACGAATAACACTGCCATTTTCAACCGCATCAATAGCCAGCACCCGGCCTGCCAAACCGACCGATCCGTTATTTAAAATGAAATATTGTGTTTGTGCTGGGTTAAATTCTGTAAAGACAAATTCGTCCTGCTTGTCTTTAACCGCTTTCACCACGCCAGCGAGCGTCTTGGTACTATTTATGACAGTAGTTTGTTGTTTTTCAAAATGTTCTATCTTTCGCTTATCGAGTTCCTGCTGTTTCTCAAGCGCCTCAATTTTGCTTTTTTGCAACTCTTGCTGTGTAACGAGGTCGTCGACCTTACTCGCTTTTTCAATATAGTCACACCCTGCCAATAAGCAGAGAGGCACTATTATTAACACGCTTAACAGTGTTTTCTTTAGGTTCATAGGATGAATTCCTTTTCATAATCCCGATACGTTGATAATTACAGTACAATCATTTTTTTTATGAATGATTAGAGTGGGGGATATCCGCCAAATAAATTTGTTAGAGAATTTTTGTATTAATGGGTTGTGCGAATATGTTTTTAAGTGTCAAACAATTTTAGTTTGTAGCCAATAAATAAATTGATCGCGCGGATTTTAATGATCGGTGTCAATCAATGTCAAATGTTTCACCGGATAAAGGCCCGGGGCAGGGAAAGATAAATATTCAGTTGAGTGATGTTTTATTGCGAATTTTGCGATGCTGATAGAAAAATTTAAATAATTAATTATGTTTCAAGCATTGATATGCGGCAATTCATTGTTAATATTGATACATCATTCTTTAATTTGTACCTGATTTTCAGAATTTAGCCTGCTCCGGGCGCTCAGAAGTGTAGGTGGAGTTAAATATATAATGTTAAGAACGTTATAAATATTCGATCTCTACAACAGGCTCCTGCATGTGCCAGCAGGAGCGAGTAAATCGTGAGTGGCTGTAATTACAGCGACGAGAAAGGAACTTAAAACGCAGTCTTAGAGAACCCTGTCATCTCTTGTAGGCCCATTTCGCGGCCCAGCGCGGTCATTGGGTGCACAACGACCAGTCCGCGAACGCTCTTCTTCAGTTTGCCCATATCAGCTTGCTCTTTTTTAGTAATCGCGCGCTGGAACGGCATCTTCATCAGCTTCTGTGCTTCCTTACTGAGTTTCTGGCTGTGAACTTCGCGCAGGCGAGCAATTTCTGCTTCCAGAGTGGCTTTCTCTTTTTCCAGTTCGGCATATTTGTCTGCGGCTTCAACCAGCGACAGATCGGCCTGCTGGTGGCGGATGGCGTCCAGACGATCGCTGAGACGTTTGATTTCGTTTTTTTCGACTTCTTTCATGTGATGGCTTCTGATAAAGATAAATTTATAGCCCCTAGTATGCGCGACCAGGTGCTTTGTTCACAACTGATGACATTGCAATAGTTCTATAACGTAAACATTAACATGCTTAAAAACTACGCAATTTATTGATTAATTAAGAAATTTAAAGAAAAAAGATAGTTAACAAAAGCGGATGATTATTGAGGATTGAGCACGTTTTCCTTAATGTCATTTATACCGGGATCTAAACTAAAATTGGCGGCCGCGCATTCCCGGCGCGGGGTAATACGGAGATATCATCATGGGCAAATTAGGTGAAAACGTTCCGCTTCTTATCGATAAAGCCGTAGATTTCATGGCATCGAGCCAGGCGTTCCGGGAGTATCTGAAAAAACTACCTCCCCGTAACGCGATTCCGTCCGGAATACCTGATGAAAGCGTGCCGTTATATCTACAACGTCTGGAGTATTATCGTCGGCTTTATCGGCCGAAGCAGGTAGAGGGGCAGTAAGCAGGCGTTGCTTACTTTTGGAAGGCTTTTTTTAAGCTGATTTTGGAAATCAGCTCTGTCAGTGAAAGGACCATTGTTGATCGCACAGCCTGTTGGTAACGCTGAATTTGCATTGCATACAAACTGGAGTCTGCAGGTTCAAACTGTGGCGGCGGTGGTAACGCCGCCACGCAATGCAGTTCACCAAAGGGTCCAAGGATTTCGTCGTCGGTAAACGCGTACTCGTTGCCGTCGTGATTTAGCTCTTCACGCAATGCCATCAGCAGTTCCGCATCTTCGTATTCCTGGCGGTTAATGACACCCAACCCGTAAATGAGTTTTAAACGCACAGAAAGATCGCCCAGCGGACCGTCGCCGTCGAGTAACGGTTCTACAGCATACTTCACCGCGTAATCGTCTTTGCGGAATACCTGAAGCACCAGAAGATTTACCGCCTCGGTCAAAAGCTCGACGGCGGTGATCAGAAAGCTTCGCACGGTTTTGCCAGCATTCAGACGCTCAAGCACACGGTTTTCAAAGGCCTGGGTTTGTTCCATTGTTGCCTGCATATCTGACAATCTGTTATTCGGGCGCAGGGTATCCTGCGCCTGGTCCACCATTATTGCATTGCTTTATAAGCGGTTACTGCCTCGGATACAACCTCGCTGTTGGCATCAAGACCGGAAATCTGTGCCAGCGCGGCTTGTGGGCCTTTGTCGGCAATCAGCGCTGCCAGTTCCTGAGCCTGCGGATCATCTTCACTGCGGAAGTGCATTGCAGCGGCAATACCTTCAATCAGGTTTTTATGTGGCAGACCATATTCCAGCGTTCCGAGCAGTGGCTTGATCAGACGGTCGCCAGCACTCAGTTTACGCAGCGGCTGACGGCCTACGCGCTCTACATCATCTTTCAGATACGGGTTCTCGAAACGACCGAGGATTTTCTGGATGTACGCCGCATGTTTGTCCGCGTCAAAGCCGTAGCGCTTGATCAGTACCGCACCGCTTTCTTCCATCGCACCTTTTACCACCGCGCGGATTTTCTCGTCGAGAATCGCATCACGAATGGTCTGATGACCGGCCAGTTTTCCGAGGTACGCGGTTATAGCATGACCCGTGTTCAGGGTGAAGAGTTTACGTTCGACAAATGCCATTAGGTTGTCGGTTAACTCCATGCCTGGGATGTTCGGCAGCGCGCCTTTGAACTGCGTTTTATCAACAATCCATTCGCTGAATGTTTCTACCGTCACTTCCAGCGGATCGTTGGTTGCAGAAGCCGAAGGCGGCACGATGCGGTCAACGGCGGAATCGACAAAGCCAACGTGTTCTTCTACCCACGCTTTGGCATCTTCCGGCAGGGCGTTCATCACATGGCCTTTCAGCTGCGTGGTGCCGCGTACCATGTTTTCACAAGCGATGATGTTCAGCGGGGATTCATTACCTTGTTCTTTACGTTTCACCAGCCCTTTGGCGATAGCCGGAGCAATACGTTCCAGCACAACCGGGCCAACGGCGGTAGTGACTAAATCGACCTGAGCAATCAGATCAACGACATCATCACCAATGCTGCTGACAGCATTGACGCCGGAAACGGTATCTACCTGCTCGGTTTCACCGACCACATGAACCTGATAGCTATGACGGGCATTCAGGGCATCAAGTACCACCTGATTGACATCGGCAAACGTCAGTTGGATACCCGCGTCTGCCAGCAGTTTACCGATAAAGCCACGACCGATATTACCTGCGCCAAAATGTAATGCTTTCATAGTATTAACCTTCATCAATGTTTTTACCCGAGAGGGCTGGGGTGAGGCTTTTCCCTCACCCAAACCCTCTCCGTGAGGAGAGGGTAGGATTGGATTACTTACGACCTGCCAGCAGTTCCAGCACTTCATCCACGCTGGTGGTGTGTGCCAGACGTTCGATGACGGACTCATCATCCAGTGCATTGGTCAGGCTGGTGATAACCTGAATGTGCTCGTTGTTACGGGCAGCAATACCAATTACCAGACGGGCAATGTCATCTTCTTCTTCACCGAAGCGCACGCCTTCCGGGTACTGGCAGAACACCACGCCCGTTTTCAGTACGCGATCTTTCGCTTCAACCGTACCGTGCGGCACCGCGATAGACTCACCCAGATAAGTCGGGGTCAGTTTTTCACGATCCAGCATCGCCTGAACGTATTCTGGCTCAACGTAACCGCCTTTCACCAGCTGCTCGCCAGCAAAACGAATCGCTTCTTCTTTGGTGGCCGCTTTGCGACCGAGGAAGATGTTCTCCGCGCCTAGCTTGAACAGGTTAGCACTGGAATCGTCAAAGCTGTCTTTCAGACTGTCTTTCACTTTCACTTCGTTTTCAGTATGGCGCTGAGCAGCAACCAGACGTTCGGTCAGGCTGGTGTACAGGCCGCTGTCGAGGAAGTTGGTCAGCGAAATATGCTGTGCCTGCGGAACCTGGCGCATAGCGCGTTCGGTCAGGTCACGGTGAGTGATGACCAGGTCCACATCTGGCGGCAGGTTGTTGATCGCGCTGTTAGTAACAGAAATCTGCGACAGACCTGCATCCTGAATTTTCTTACGCAGCACACCTGCGCCCATCGCACTGGAACCCATACCGGCATCACAGGCAACGATGATTTTACGTACGTGGCTCAGGTCGTTAGTCACATCGCCTGCAGACAGCGGAGACGCACCTTTAGACTCAGCTTTCATGTCCTGCATACGACGAGTTGCTGCTTCAATATCATCTTCTTCTTTCACTTTGCTGGTTTTCAGCAGAATGGCAGAGACAACGAAGGAGACAGCCATCGCCGCACACACACCCGCGATGTTAGCGAAGTATGCACCTTTTGGTGTCATCGCCAGTACAGCAAGGATAGAGCCCGGAGATGCCGGAGAAACCAGACCACCGCCCAGGATAGTCAGCGTGAACACGCCAGTCATACCACCGAGGATAACGGCCAGAATCAGACGCGGATTCATCAGCACATACGGGAAGTAGATTTCGTGGATACCGCCCAGGAAGTGGATGATTGCCGCACCGCCCGCAGACTGTTTAGCGCTACCACGACCAAAGAACATGTACGCCAGCAGCACGCCCATACCCGGACCTGGGTTAGCTTCAATCAGGAAGAAGATGGATTTACCCAGTTCATGGGACTGCTGAATGCCCAGCGGCGAGAAGATACCGTGGTTAATGGCGTTGTTGAGGAACAGGATTTTCGCCGGTTCAACAAAGATAGACGCCAGCGGCAGCATGTCATGGACAACCATGAAGTTAACGCCCGCAGCCAGCATTTTGGACAGGGCTTCAACAATCGGGCCAATGCCGAGGAATGCCAGAATAGCGAGGATCATCCCGATGATGCCTGCGGAGAAGTTATTCACCAGCATCTCAAAACCGGATTTGATCTTACCGTCTACCCAGCGGTCGAAGTGCTTAATGCACCAGCCGCCCAGCGGACCTGCAATCATAGAACCGAGGAACATCGGCATGTCTGCGCCGACGATAACGCCCATGGTGGTAATGGCACCGACTACGCCGCCACGTTCGCCGCCTACCAGCTTACCACCGGTATAACCGATCAGCAGCGGCAGGAGATAAGTGATCATCGGCCCGACCAGCTTCGCCAGCGTTTCGTTCGGTAACCACCCTGTTGGAATAAATAACGCGGTGATGATACCCCACGCGATAAACGCGCCGATATTTGGCATCACCATGTTGCTGAGGAAACGACCAAAGCTTTGCACTTTGATCTTAATATCGGATGACATAAAAACACCCCTTCTTATGTTTGCTGTCGCGCAGGCTGGAAGCCCGAGGTTTTTTGTTAATGTGGCGGCAGAGGTAGCCGGACCTTGTAGATACTGCGAAATCTGGCACTGAATCGGTTAACTGTCCAGTTGACGGCCTTTTGTGTGATATCAGTCACATAAATATAGGGGGTAGAGAGGTAATTGACGTGATGCTCATCACAAAACTCTTGTGTAAAAAAGCAACAAGGCGGCGATTTTCGCTAAAAATGGCATTTAAATGTGAGTGATGTCACATTTTTGTTTTGATGGTTTGTTGAATTTTTGTGATCTGAATCACAAGATATTTTCTTACGGCGTTCACCTGATGTGATCTACAGCATGTTATGCCTTCGTCATGAAATCGTTATGTAACTAAGCAACTCATCACCTCTTAAAATTATTCTTTGGTGTTATGGCGAGAATCGCGAACCCGGATTATTGTCAAAATATCAGCCTGACTCCCTTCTGGCTGCCAGCCAAAAAACAACACCGATAAACGTGAATCCGAGGCAGATATGTTTCTAAACTATTTCGCGTTGGGAGTGCTGATCTTCGTCTTTCTGGTGATTTTTTATGGAATCATCGCGATACATGACATCCCTTATCTGATTGCCAAAAAGCGCAACCATCCCCATGCCGACGCTATTCATACGGCGGGCTGGGTGAGCCTGTTTACTCTACATGTTATCTGGCCGTTCCTGTGGATCTGGGCGACGCTCTATCAACCGGAGCGCGGCTGGGGCATGCAGTCACATGTTGCGTCGCAAGAGAAAGCGACTGACCCGGAAATCGCCGCACTTTCTGACCGAATTTCCCGGCTGGAGCATCAACTCGCCGCCGAGAAAAAGACTGACTATTCCACGTTCCCGGAGATCTAAATATGGATCTATTGATTGTTTTAACTTACGTGGCGCTGGCGTGGGCGGTCTTTAAAATCTTCCGCATTCCGGTGAATCAGTGGACGCTGGCGACGGCGGCGCTGGGAGGCGTGTTTCTGGTGAGTGGTTTGATTTTGTTGATGAACTACAACCACCCTTACACTTTTACCGCGCAAAAGGCAGTGATAGCGATCCCCATCACGCCACAGGTGACGGGAATTGTTACTGAAGTCACTGACAAGAATAATCAGCTTATTCAAAAGGGCGAGGTGCTTTTTAAACTCGACCCGGTTCGTTACCAGGCGCGAGTTGACAGACTTCAGGCTGACCTGATGACGGCGACGCATAATATAAAGACGCTGCGCGCGCAGCTCTCTGAAGCGCAGGCCAACACCACCCAGGTTTCAGCGGAGCGCGACCGTCTGTTTAAAAATTATCAACGTTATCTGAAAGGCAGCCAGGCGGCGGTGAATCCGTTCTCGGAACGTGACATCGACGATGCGCGGCAAAACTTCCTCGCGCAGGACGCGCTGGTGAAAGGCTCGGTGGCGGAGCAGGCGCAGATCCAGAGCCAGCTCGACAGTATGGTTAACGGCGAGCAATCGCAGATTGTGAGCTTAAGAGCGCAACTTACTGAAGCAAAATATAACCTTGAGCAGACTGTCATTCGCGCGCCGAGCAATGGCTACGTTACTCAGGTACTGATCCGCCCAGGTACATACGCAGCTGCCTTGCCGTTGCGTCCGGTGATGGTTTTCATCCCCGAGCAAAAACGGCAAATTGTCGCCCAATTTCGGCAAAACTCGCTGTTACGTCTGAAACCCGGCGATGATGCGGAAGTGGTGTTTAACGCGCTACCTGGGCAGGTGTTCCACGGCAAACTGACTAGCATTTTACCTGTCGTGCCAGGCGGTTCTTATCAGGCGCAGGGGGTATTGCAATCATTAACGGTCGTGCCCGGCACGGACGGTGTGCTGGGAACCATTGAACTGGACCCTAACGATGATATCGATGCCTTACCCGACGGCATCTACGCCCAGGTGGCGGTTTACTCCGACCATTTCAGCCATGTTTCGGTGATGCGGAAAGTGCTGCTAAGAATGACCAGCTGGATGCATTATCTTTATTTGGATCATTGAGGGGGGCGGGGGAGATTATGGAACTTTGCTCCCTGCAAGGACTAATTATTTTTGCATATTATTTCATCGGCTGTGATGATTTTTCGTTAATATCCATTATGTTAAGAAGTTCGGGATGAGTGTGAACTCATTGGATTTTTTATCCGTCTTGATCTGCCGAAGGATCAGACTATACATTGTCGAGATCGCAATGATGATATGAGTTGTTCCTCTGCCACGGCTCTAATCAAAAAAGAGCAGGAGTGCTTTTCCATCTATTGCGATGATGGCTTTATTATCTGAAGGATGACAGTCACATTTAAAAATATTTAATTTATAGATCACAATGTAGGTTCATGTAATATATGTATACAACTATTTTTCTCTTCACTTTTAATTATCGTATTCATTATAACACTAAGTTAAAAAAACTCCTGGAGAGTGAGTTATTAATATGTTTTTAAATATAATTAAGTTATTATTCATCGATGCATTTTATAGAATCATCAATGGCTACAATAGTACTATTAACTCTCCAATTTATATTTTTATTATCATTGCAAATATTAACTGAATCTATATCAATGATTTTTTTATTTTTATCTTTTATTTTGTTTACAGTTTCAATGCAATCAGCGACAAGTTGGTGTGGATTTAGATTCTTCAGATATGGTCTTATGATCTTTCCCTTGCTTAATAAATAGCATGTATAGGATTCGGAAAGTCCAGCATCTATTTTGTACATCATTATTCTAGATAAGGATGTGAGAAATGCCTTGTTATCATTAGCAGCCATATATGCCAGTCCGAGTTCAGCCTCTGCGGCTTTACATGAAAAATAGCTAAGTGAACACGCTTTTCGTCCCTCTTGGGTACTGGCTGATATTAGTGCCCATAATATTGCCTTGTCTGCCAAATCCAACTCTCTCTGAAATTGGTTTACAGTAACTGCATTCGCAGAAATAGAGAAGAAAAGCACAATTGTTAATAACCTTGTCATATTTCTAGTCCGTCACTGTTAATGTGCTATCTGGCTCTGAAAATATTAGCTCATTTAATTTTTGCATGTCATTAGATGAACCAGTTATACAACCCTCGGAACAGAATCGAGGTCCTAAAGATGGACCAAAAGCGTTTAAACAACTATGTGTTAAAAATCCATCACGATTATACGTTTCTGTATTTGCTGACGGTACTAAACGTATACCATTAGGTTTTCTATTGGTTGCTCCAGGACTGTTAAGCAAGCCTCGTCCGGTTTGCTTCATTGAGTTCTCCACTTTAGACTATTGGACTATCTTTCAACATGGCATCGCCTTAGTATACCGCTGGTTTTCCGCTCATTGTTAATTTTCTCTTTCGTTCATTTCACTTAATTTTCAGTTTTTTCCAAAAGTCAATATTCCCTTCTAATAAAATTTTTTCTATGGAATCTTCATTAATTTTATTATTAGAGCATATGACATTATCTTGAACGCCATATGACACCACCCCGTTTTTATCAATATAATATCTGTCTTTACCATCAATAATATAAATCCTAACATTTTTATCATCAAAATGGTAACACTCATTACTAGACCTGTTCAGTAACATTAATAACTTCTCACGATTTATCTGTAATAATTTTTGTGCACCATCTTTTATTGCAAAATTTTCAATTTTACTTTTAGTGACAGGGGAATATGTTTGGATGCGAAAAGGCATCCTATAATGGAAAACATCAGCTATACAGCAAGATGAAAAAAATACGGAAATAAAATACAGACATACTTTCATACCATCTCCTAAACTGGTGATATATTAAAAACATACCCAAAAGCAATATAAAAATGTTTAATATTTCATTCTTGCTGGCAAGCCCAACTCTTTACGAAATGGGTTTTCATATTTATCAACATTAGCCATCGAGTCAGTTCCATCGTCTTTCATTCCCTTTGCATGCCCCATTTCATGCGCAAGAACCACACTCAACAGAGTGGGTTTCATGGCACATGCTTTGTTTTTTCCTTGATATACACATGAGCTATGGTCGTTATCAATATCAATGTAAAAACTATATTCAGTATCATCGTAGCATGTTTGGTTTATGCCTTTTCTTAATCCTCTAAATATATATTCATGCTCTGATGACTCTAATTCTTCTGTTATTTTATGTCCAAACTTTGTTTCTGCTACAGCTTTATATGCTTCTTTTAAAGTTTTTTGTGTACTTTCATCTCCCTGAAAAGACACTTTTAACCCTAATGGATCGAAACCAGATACCGGATTCAACGGATACTGATAAAAATTCCATCCCCCCTTAAGCCCAATCGGATCCTGAGTGATATACCGCCCCTGCAGCGGGTCATAATAGCGGTGGCGGTTGTAATACAGGCCGGACTCCTCA